>JACKQG010000115.1_pt1 | contig 59948 bp, 44 predicted proteins | sample 8237621 | NCBI WGS metagenome assembly JACKQG01 (sample SAMN15677084, study PRJNA649215) | marine metagenome | biome: marine; feature: Black Sea; material: saline water; isolation source: suspended particulate matter (SPM) from the Black Sea western gyre | collected 2013-06-09/2013-06-10 | depth... | reverse complement strand
GGCGACTTGGGAGGTTATTTGCCCGTATTGGTGAACTCTGGATATGCCTCCAGACCACACTCGGTGAAGTCTGCACCAGCCTCTTCCTCCTCCTCACTGATGCGAATTCCCATAAGCATCTTGATCAGCGCCCAGACTACCAGGCTAGAGCCAAAGACCCATCCAAAGATGACCCCTGCGCCCACCAACTGGCCCATAAATGTTGCGCCATCATTTGTCAGCGGTACTATCATCAGACCAAAGAAGCCGACTACTCCGTGGACAGAGATTGCGCCCACAGGATCATCGATTCTCATCTTGTCCAGAGAGATAATTGAGAAGACTACGATTACACCAGCAACCATGCCAAACAGTGTTGCCATCAACGGTGTCGGTGTATCCGGGCCTGCGGTAATCGCAACCAGCCCAGCCAGCGCACCATTGAGCAACATGGTCAGATCAGCCTTGCCAAACAGCATGCGGGCAATAATTAGGGCACCAATTGCACCGCCAGCTGCTGCCGCATTGGTGTTCAGAAATACCATTGCAACAGAGTGGGCACTAGCGATATCGCCCAGCTTCAATACAGATCCGCCATTAAATCCAAACCAGCCCATCCAGAGGATAAATGTTCCGAGTGTCGCCAATGGCATATTTGCACCTGGAATAGCCCTGACCTCACCGTTCTTGCCATACTTGCCCTTTCGAGCACCTAACAACAGTACGCCAGCCAGTGCCGCTGCTGCGCCCGCCATATGGACAATACCGGAGCCTGCAAAGTCACTGAACTCCAGGGCGAACATTCCAAATACCTCCTGACCGCCCCAGGTCCACGACCCTTCCATGGGATAGATAACCCCGGTCATCACCACTGCAAAAGCAAGAAATGCCCAGAGCTTCATGCGCTCTGCAACTGCACCAGAGACAATTGACATCGCAGTTGCCACAAAGACTACCTGGAAAAAGAAGTCAGAAGCACCGGAGTAGACAGAATCCCCACCAAAACCGTTCTCTGCAGATGCTTTCAGTGCATCATCTACCAGACTATCACCACCCATGATACTGGAGAGGAAGTAGTTGGTGCCTCCGCCCCCGCCATACATCAGCTCATACCCCATCACCAGATACATGATGCAGGCAATGGCAAAGAGCGCCACATTCTTGGTTAGAATCTCGGTGGTATTTTTTGAGCGTACCAGCCCCGCCTCCAACATCGCAAAGCCTGCTGCCATCCACATCACCAATGCACCAGACACCAGAAAATAGAAGGTGTCCATTGCATACTGCAGTTCAAAAATTTGATTTTCCATTATTTGTTTCCTTTTTACTTATACAACCACTCAGATTGCTTCACGACCTGACTCGCCAGTGCGAATACGGATAACCTCTTCCAGGCTTGATACAAATATCTTGCCATCCCCTATCTTGTCGGTATTGGCGGCACCCCGAATCGTCTCAATGGTGCGGTCAAGCAAATCTGCTGGAATTGCAATCTCCATCTTTACCTTGGGGAGAAAATCAACTGTGTACTCTGCACCTCGATAGAGCTCGGTATGGCCCTTCTGACGACCAAACCCTTTTACCTCAGTAACTGTGACACCCTGAACTCCAATCTCAGAGAGTGCCTCGCGAACATCATCCAGCTTGAAGGGCTTTATGATGGCTGTAACCATTTTCATATTGTGTGACTCCTTGGTTAATCAATACGGCCCTCATTAAAGAGGGGGTTGACACGGTATATGCAACCACCGTGCCAATCCAAATATCGCTATAAATATCAGCATGTTATCTATTTATATGCCATCGTGGTGAAAGAAACGCCTGATCAATTGCGCACCATCAGAGGGCAGAGTTCTCTCAAATGCACGAGATGAGTGCCGCCCTCCAAGGCACTATCCTGCTCTGCACCACAGGCTGGCGCAGGCTGTTGTTTTCCGATCATCATTGTGCAGACGATACTCTTCTCTCCGCTTTCAATCTGCTTGGGCAGAGCTACTAACTACTTGAAAAACATGTAATTGCAAGTTTCTCTGCAACAATGGCATGGTTATTGCTGTTTCCAGTCCATAAGGGGGAAGCCTCTCTCTCAATCAAGATCAGATCTCCGGAGACAAGCCATGAACACAGGAAGTATCAATCTGCTCTCTTTCAGCGGGAAGACCAAAGTTCTCCATCTCAGCTGGATCGCCTTCTTTATCACCTTTGTGATCTGGTTCAACCATGCGCCACTGATGGCGGTCATGCGTGAACAGTTTGGCCTCACCCCACAGGAGGTGAAGACCCTGCTGATTCTTAACGTGGCTCTCACCATCCCTGCCAGAATCATCATTGGAATGCTGGTGGACCACTTTGGCCCCAAGATCGTCTACTCCATCCTGCTGGCGCTCTCCGGAGTCCTCTGTTTTTTTTATGCACTGTCCGACAGCTTTGAGCAGCTGGCAGTCACCCGTTTTCTGATGGGATTTGTTGGCGCCGGCTTTGTGATTGGTATCCGTATGGTCAGCGAGTGGTTCCCCGCCCGAGAGGTCGGTGTTGCAGAGGGGATCTATGGCGGATGGGGCAACTTCGGCTCTGCCGCTGCAGCCCTGACCCTTCCCACTCTTGCGCTGCTGTTTGGTGGTGAGGATGGCTGGCGCTATGCCATCGGATCTACCGGCCTCGTCGCCATTCTCTACTCCTTCATCTATTACCTCAATGTCAGCAATACCCCGAAAGGATCCACCTACTTCAAGCCCAAAAAATCCGGAGCTATGGAGGTCTCCAGCAAGGGAGACCTTATTCTCTACCTGTTGATGAATCTTCCAATGTATGGCGCTCTGGCGGTGCTAAACTGGAAGCTGAGTCCGGCTAATCTGGGGCTCTATGGTGATGGGGTTGCTCTACTCCTCTATGGTCTGCTCTGTTCCATCTATCTGATCCAGAGCTTCAAGGTACTACAGGTCAACCGTCATGTGCTAAAGGGGGATCTGCCCGAGATTGACCGCTACTCATTCAAGCAGGTTGCAATGCTGGATCTTGCCTATCTAGTCACCTTCGGATCCGAGCTGGCCGTCGTCTCCATGCTTCCCCTCTTCTTCCTCGATACTTTTGAGATTACCCCGGTGCTGGCTGGAATGGTGGCCTCCGGTTTTGCATTCATGAACCTGGTGGCTCGCCCCAGTGGTGGATTGATCAGCGATCGCTTTGGACGCAAACGGACCCTCTCAATCCTGCTGCTAGGGCTCTCCATTGGCTACTTCGCGCTAAGCCATATTGATGCCAGTTGGGCTCTACCGGTCGCTGTAGCCGCCACCATGGCCTGCTCTTTCTTTGTTCAGGCCGGTGAAGGGGCGGTATTTGCAATGGTGCCACTCGTCAAACGGCGCATGACCGGACAGATTGCTGGAATGACAGGAGCCTATGGTAATGTAGGTGGCGTGATCTTCCTCACCGTGCTCTCCTTTGTTGAACCCGCCCTCTTCTTCCTCACCATTGCCGTATCTGCCCTGGTGATTCTGGTTCTGATTCAGCTCTTTCTTGATGAGCCCGAAGGACATATGGCCGAGGTGCTGCCGGACGGCACAGTTGAGCTGATTGAGGTGAAATAGTTTGGAATACATCTCGGCAGGACAACACTCATTGGCCGGCCAGAAGCCGGCCAATGATGATGCCTGCAACTACGCCATCCCTGATGGAGCACAGCTCTTCAGCAAAGGGGTGGTAGCTGCCATTGCCGATGGTGTCAGCTCCAGTGCCGGTGCTGCTGATGCAAGCAGTGCCTCTGTTCAGGGCTTTATCTCCGACTACTACAGCACCCCCGATTCATGGACTGTTAGCACCTCGGCAAGCAAGATCTTCTCCGCCCTGAACCACTGGCTACTCGGACAAGGTCAACAGCTCTTCTCCAGAGAGGGGGAGCTGGTCACAACCCTCTCAACGCTGGTGATCAAATCCTCAACTGCCTCGATCTTCCATGTGGGAGACAGCCGAATCTACCATTGGCGCGAAGGGCAACTGGAACAGATTACTCGTGACCACCGGGTCTGCGGGCGTGGCGAGAAAGAGTATCTGGGGCGCGCCATGGGGATCAATACCCATATTGAGGTGGATGTGCACCGGATAGCAGTCCGTGCAGGAGATGCCTTTCTGCTCTGTACCGATGGCATTCATGATTTTCTCTCCGACCGGGAGATAAATCATCTTATCCATCAGGATTTGGACTCTCCCCAGCCCCTTACAGAGAAGATCTGCCAACAGGCGCTGGAGAGTGGCAGTAATGACAATCTGAGCTGTCAGTTTCTGCTCATCAACCAGCTCCCGGAAGAGGATGATCAGAGCCACTACCAGAAACTCCAGTCACTCCCTTTTCCTCCCGATCTCTCCCCTGGAATGGAGATTGATGGTTACAGGATTCTTCGAGAGCTCCACTCCAGCCCCCGTACACAAGTCTATCTTGCACTGGATCTAAAAGCAGAAAAGAGTGATCCATCCTCTGGTGAGGTTGTGATCAAGACCCCATCCGTCAATTTTGAGGATGACTCAACCTACCTGGAGACCTTTCAACACGAGGAGTGGATTGGGCTACGCCTCCACTCCAACCATGTTCTCAAGATCCATGATATCCGGGAGCGGCGCCGCTTTCTCTATACCGCCACTGAGTATATTAATGGGATCACACTCAGACAGTGGATGAGCGATCACCCCAACCCCTCTCTGGTTGAGGTGCGCCAGATTGCCGAACAGATCATTCATGGAATGCGCACCTTCCACCGGATGGAGATGGTCCATCGAGACCTGAAGCCGGAAAATATCATGATCGATACCCATGGAACGGTCAAAATCATCGATTTTGGATCCACACGCATCTCGGGGGTTGAGGAGATTCGCTCTCCTGTCGACTATTCACGAATACACAGTACCCGAAACTATACAGCACCCGAGCTCTTCCAGGGAAATGCGGGTAGCCCCCTCTCCGACCAGTTCTCACTGGCGGTTATTCTCTATGAGATGCTATGCGGAAAACTCCCCTATGGGGATCTGGGTGACCACCCCTCGACCAGGAAGGCGGTGCAGAAAATTCACTCCCGCCATTTCACTGCCCCGCACCACTATCGGGATGATCTGCCCGATTGGATCAGCAGTACATTACGCAAGGCTCTCTCACCCTCACCAGTCGATCGTTATCCGGCGCTGTCCGAGATCCCGATAGATCTCAGGCAGCCCAACCCATCCTTTCAGCAGGAGTCGTTCCAGCCACTGATTGAGCGTGATCCACTGGTATTCTGGCGGACACTCGCATTGGTTCTGGCACTGGCCAATCTCATCTTGCTGACATTGCTTGGTACGTAAAGAAAGCTCTGATTAAGTCACTTCGTGACCCAATCAGATCTCCCTTACAAGTTATTCTATGGGGGAAGGGTTATGGTTCAGTATGTTACAACAACACCTATAGAGCCCTTCCCCCAAACCCCCATCCCATTAAGCTTTTTCAGAGGCTCCTAAACAGTGGCCTTAATGAGGTATCGAGAGAGCCTCATTGTTCAGCTCAATATCTGGTCAATGCTAGAGAATTGACCCCACTCGGAGCACCAAATTGGCGCACACCCATATTCTTCAACCATAGACTTTGCGCATTAATGATTGAGATTACAACATGTTATCTATATACAAAGCGTTTGGCACGTTCATTGCTTAAAGTTAAGTACACGTTTGTATCAACCAAGGATTGAACTCAATGAGCAGCCCATCACCAACCCCCCTCAGCAAAAATCGCCTGGTAGTGATCGGCAACGGAATGGCCGGCATGAGAACTGTGGAAGAGCTGCTGAAGATCTCTTCCGGCCAGTATCAGATCACCGTCATTGGTGAGGAGCCCCACCCCAACTACAACCGAATCATGCTCTCTCCACTACTGGCAGGAGAAAAGTCCTTTGATGAGATCATCATTAACACGCCGGAGTGGTATGAGGAGCATGGGATTGAACTAATCTCTGGGGTTGCTGCCACAAAAATTCATCGTGCCCGGCGCAGAGTGGAGTTGGCAAATGGAGAACAGATCCACTACGACCGTCTGCTGCTAGCGACCGGGTCTCACCCCTTTATTCTGCCGGTTCCCGGCAATGATCTGGATGGAGTGATTGGGTTCCGCACCGTTGAAGATGTGGAGTCAATGGTTGATGCCTCCAACCACTATCGACATGCTGTTGTCATCGGTGGTGGCCTGCTGGGACTTGAGGCTGCCAGTGGCCTGCAGAAGCAGGGGATGAAGGTGACCATTGTCCACCGCTCCGATGTGGTCATGGACAACCAACTGGATCGTGCATCCTCAGACCTTCTGCAGAGGAAACTGGAAGAGGATGGCCTTACCTTCCTGCTCAACACCGAGACCGAAGCCATTTTGGGACACCCTACAAGTGACGATGAGAATGCAGGCACTCGGGTTCGTGCTGTCCGTTTCACAAGTGGCCTGGAGGTCCCTGCTGACCTGGTGGTAATGGCGGTTGGGATTCGACCCTCGATCCAGCTGGCCAAGGAGTCCGGCATCTACTGTAATCGAGGAGTTGTGGTCAGTGACACTATGCAGAGCTATGACCCAAAAATCTATGCCGTCGGCGAATGTGTAGAACATCGCAACACCACCTATGGTCTCGTTGCCCCACTGTTTGAGCAGTCCAAGGTGGTGGCCAACCACCTGGCCAACTATGGCATCGGAATCTACAGGGGCTCGGTGACCTCAACCAAACTCAAGGTAACCGGTATAGATCTCTTTTCTGCCGGCCAGTTCAAGGAGCAGGAGAACCAGGACGTACTACTATTTCAGGATCCGGGTCGTGGCATCTACAAGAAATTGGTCCTCTCAGACAATCGCATCCAGGGGGCTGTGCTCTACGGTGACACCATTGATGGGGCGAAGTATTTTCAGATGATGCGGGATCAGACCGATGTCGGCGAGATTCGCGATACTCTGCTCTTTGGCCAGGCACAATTAGGAGACTCTGGCCATGGCAGTCAGAACATCATGGATCTACCCGATAGTGCTGAGGTGTGTGGCTGTAATGGGATCTGTAAGGGAGATGTGATTCAGGCCATCAGTGCCAACAACCTTTTTACCCTGGATGAGGTGCGCAGCCATACCAAGGCCTCAGCATCCTGTGGATCCTGTACTGCACTAGTTGAACAGATCCTCGCCTCTACCGTTGGTGAGGGATACGAGAAGACCCCAACCCAGAAATCGCTCTGTGGCTGCACTACCCACTCCCATGATGTCGTTCGCAAGGCCATTCGTGAACATCAGCTAAAGAGCCACCAGGATGTTTATCATTTTCTGGAGTGGGGAAATCGGGATGGATGCCATAGCTGCCGCCCCACCATCAACTACTATCTTCTTGCCCAATGGCCTGGTGAGTATGATGATCCCCAGTCCCGTTTTATCAACGAACGGGCCCATGGAAACATTCAGAAGGATGGAAGCTACTCAGTGGTTCCACGGATGTGGGGCGGAATGACCACACCTGATGAACTCCGTGCCATTGCTGATGTTGCGGACAGATTCAATGTCCCCGAGATCAAGGTAACCGGTGGTCAGCGGATCGATCTCTTTGGAATTCAGAAAGAGGAGCTGCCGCTCATCTGGAAAGATCTCAATCAGGCCGGTTTTGTCTCGGGCCACGCCTACGGCAAGGCTATGCGAACCGTAAAGACCTGTGTAGGGAGTCAGTGGTGCCGATTCGGAACCCAGGATTCGACCGATCTGGGAGTCAAACTTGAACAGTTGACCTGGGGATCGTGGATGCCACACAAGTTCAAGCTGGCAGTCTCCGCCTGTCCCAGAAACTGCGCGGAGGCGACGATCAAGGATTTTGGAGTGGTCTGTGTCGACTCCGGGTATGAACTCCATGTTGGTGGTAATGGCGGGATCAAGGTCCGTGTCACCGACCTTCTGGCCAAGGTCGAGAGTGAAGAGGAGGTTTTGGAATACTGTGCCGCCTTCTGTCAACTCTATCGGGAGGATGCCCACTATCTGGAGCGCACCGCACCGTGGGTGGAACGGATTGGTCTGCAGGCCATTAAGGAGAAGATTGTGGGGGATGCATCTCAGAGAGCGGCGTTGGCCGAACGTTTCCGGATCTCTCAACAGTATGCACAAGTGGACCCCTGGAGGCATCACTCCGAGGATCAAGATGCCAGCAGAGAATTTCAGCCGCTTGCCAATATTAAGCACCAGCAAACTCTGGCACAGGCCTCCTAAGGAACTGTCCCGAAATAACATGCACATTTTGCTTGCCCTTTCCCCCGCTTTCTTTGTTGTGACAAGGATTACATAGCCCGGCTATGCGCCCCTTGCCACGCCTCGAAAGCGAACGAAATTACGGTGCAATCTGCACAAGTTATTTTGGGACAGGCCCTAAGGCTCAATTCAGAATCAGATAGATCAAAGAGAGACAATATACAAGGATGAATCATGGAAGCCGTTATTGAAAAAATCGAAATTGGCCTACGCTCGGATATCCCCCGCCTCGGATCAAGAGTGGTCAAGAGTGATGAGGGGGATATTGCAATCTTCCGCAGCTCGGAGGACCTCTTCTTCGCTGTCAGTGACCAGTGTCCCCACCGCAAGGGGCCGCTCTCTCAGGGAATCGTTCACGGCAACCGGGTCACCTGTCCCCTTCACAACTGGGTTATCGACCTGGAGAGTGGCGAGGCCACCGGTCCGGATCATGGCTGCACTCCAACCTACCGGATTGAGGTGGAGGGAGAGAGGCTCTACCTGATCCGTTAATCCCATCCTCTGAAGAGAAATCTTATGCTGTTTGGAAGATCCAATAAAAACCCGATCACCATTGTCGATAAGAGGGTGGTGGAGTGGAAATATGCCACCTGTGGTTACTGCTCCACTGGCTGCTCGATTGAGGTTGGGCTCAACCAGGAGGGGAAGGCGGTCAGCTCCCGGGGGGTCGCTGATGCCGATGTCAACCGAGGGAAGCTCTGTCTCAAGGGGATCTTCGAGCATGAGCTGTTTGAATCCTCTGGTCGTGGCACGGTACCACTGATTCGTAACCACTGGCACCAGCCGTGGGAGCCAACCAGCTGGGAGAGTGCCCTGGACAATGCACATCAAGAGATACTCAGGATCCAGAGAGCCCATGGCCGAGACTCTGTAGCGGTCGTCTCCACCGGGCAGCTGCTGACCGAGGAGTTCTATACCCTCGGCAAGCTGACTCGTGGACTGATCGGAACCAACAACTATGATGGCAATACCACCCTCTGCATGGCATCGGCCGTCTCCGGCTACAAGCGCTCTTTTGGCTCCGATGGCCCCCCCGGCTGTTATGAGGATTTCGATCATACCGACTGCCTGATCGCGTGGGGCTCCAACCTGCCGGAGCAGCACCCCATCATCTACTGGCGGATGAAAGAGGCGCAGGAGAAGCGCGGTTTTCCACTGATCGTGGTCGATCCACGCGTCACCATGCTGGCGCAGAATGCCCATATCCACCTCCCTATTACCCCGGGAACCGATGTGGTGCTGCAGAATGCACTGATGCATGTGATCCTTTCTAATGGCTGGGAGAATCAAGACTATATTGAAAAGAACACCACGGGGATCGAGTCACTGCGTGCCGAGGTAGCTCGCTATGATCCGACCACTGCATCAAGGCTCTGTGGCATCGATGAGGACACCATTCGTCAGGTGGCACGGATCTTTGCAAAATCAACCGCTGCGATGCAGATCTGGACCATGGGAATCAATCAGTCGACACATGGCTCGGATGGTGTGGTGGGAATCAACAACCTTGCACTGATTACCGGCAACATCGGAAAGCCGGGCGGAACCAGCCTCTCCATTACCGGACAGTGCAATGCAATGGGAACTCGAGAGTGGTCCTCCTGCTCCGGCCTTCCCAACTACCGCTATCTGGAGAACCGGGAGGATCGAGAAGAGATTGCCTCCTACTGGGGTATTGATCCGGAGTTCTTGCCAACCAAGCGGGGAATGTACCAGACCGATATCTACCATGCCATTGAGAGCGGTGAGATCAAGGGGATTTGGCTGATTGCAACCAATCCGCTTACCTCACTCCCCAATAGTGCCCGGGTTCGCAAGGCGATGGAGAAACTGGAACTCTGCATCGTTCAGGACTGTTATCAGGATAGTGAGAGTACACAATATGCCCACCTCTACCTCCCAGCGGGAACCTGGGCCGAAAAGGATGGAGTGATGACCAATACCGAGCGACGAATCAACCGGGTCACCCCAATCATGGATCCTCCGGGAGAGGCCAAACCCGATCTCTGGATTTTCAACCGGATGGCGGAACGATTCAATCAGGAGAACTATCAATCCAGGCAGAAAGAGAGCGGTAAACCAGTGAGACGATCCGTCCACTTTCCAGAGAGTGCCTCGGATATCTTTGCCGAGATGGCCAGCCTCTCAAAAGGACGGCTTGCCGATATCTCCGGGATGGACCATCCACTACTTGAAGCACAACGAGGAGTTCAGTGGCCCTATACTGAAAATGAGAGGTCTGAGGGAAAAGAGCCTCCTCACGGTGGCCGTCGGCTCTACACCGACCCTCAGAGCTTCCAGTACCCGGATGGGCGCGCCAAACTGATCCCCCTCCCCTTTATCGACAATAACGAGGTGCCGGATGAGAAATTTCCACTCTGGCTCAACACCGGCCGTCTGGTAGCGCACTGGCATGGCCGTACCAAGACCGGAAAGATCGGAAACAACAACAAGTTCAGCCCAATCCCATTTGTCGAGATCAACCCGGATCTCTGTAGAGAGAGAGGAATAGCTCAGGGTGAATATATTCGCCTGATCTCCCGTCGATCCGATGCCATCGTCATGGCGCAACCCCCCCATCGGGTTCCCAGGAACATGCTCTTTCTCCCCTTCCACTTCCATGACTGTGCCAACCGCCTCACTCTCGGCCTGCTGGATCCACACTCCCGCCAGCCCGCCTACAAGCAGTCTGCAATCCGGATTGAAAAGATCATGGATCAGCCGAGTGCTGCTTGTCTCAGTATGGAAATGAGAGCCTTTTAGGAGTACTCCGATGTTTCAGCGCAGAGAATTTGAACCTGACTACGCACTACTCAGCGATCCCGTTTCGGAATCAACCAATCGCTACGGCAAGCAAATTGAGCTGGCTAAGGAGGGAGACCCACTCCACAACAAGAGCCTCAACATCAATGGTGACTCGGCCATTGGAGAGAACCCCAACCGCTACAAACAGCATGGATTCTATTTCAATGCCGACAACTGTATCGCCTGTCACGCCTGTGAATCGGCCTGTTCGGAGAAAAATGATAACCCCGCCCATCTTGCCTTCCGCTCAGTCGGTTTTGTCGAGGGAGGAAGCTATCCCAATGTTCAGCGCCTCAATATCTCGATGGCCTGCAACCACTGTGACAACCCGGTCTGTCTCAAGGGGTGCCCCACCCGAGCCTATACCAAGTTTTCCGAATATGGTGCGGTGCTACAGGATCCCGACATCTGTTTTGGTTGTGGGTACTGCACCTGGGTCTGCCCCTACAATGCACCGCAGTTGGATCCAGTGAAAGGGCAGGTGACCAAGTGCAATATGTGTGTGGATCGACTTGAGGTTGGGCTGAAACCGGCCTGTGTCTCTGCCTGCCTTGGCAAGGCGCTCGATTTTGGAGTGATTGAAAACATCCCGGAGGGGAGAGAACAGTCACAAACCACAATCCCGGGTTTCCCACGAACCGATATCACCCACCCCAATATCCGTTTTCAGCAGACCCGAACCACACACCGAGAGATGCATCGCCTGGATCAAGTACCACTGAAGTATCACCAAGAGGAGAGCCCCGAGAAAAACAGAAGGTGCAAAGCAGGAGAGCAATTTCAGCCTGAGCTCGACCCAAAACATGGCTTCACTCGCTCCTGGAATCTGAAGAAGCTACTCGGCTCCCACGAAAATGGACATGTCATCTTTACCCTCACTAGCCAGATGGTAATTGGATCATTCTTGCTGCTTGCGCTGGGAAGATGGTTTTCGCTCCCACCATTTTCACTCTTCGAAGATGTTTCTGTTCAGGTTCCTACTACCCTGATCTTGCTGATCACAATGGGTGTTGGTCTCTTTAAGCTCAATATGCATCTTGGAAAACCACACCGCTTCTACCGGGGGTTCTATAACCTGAAGCTCTCTCCGGTGAGTCGAGAGATCGCCGGTGTCACCCTCTTCTCTATCGGGCTGGCCGGTTTCACCCTCTTTGCGCTCGCTGAACTCCTTTTTGGTGAGCTATTTCCATCTCTCATCCAGGAGCTTTTTATCGGGCTCTCCCTGTTGGGTGGTGGAGTGGGCGGATACTACATGATCAAGCTCTACCGAATCCCCGCACGCCCCTACTGGGATCACTGGCATACTGCTGCTGCATTTGTTGGAACCGCTCTCTCTCTTGGTGCACTCCTGCTATTCCTGATTGCATTAGCCATGGATCAACTCTCACCAGAACTGGGTCGACTGCTGGCGATGGTGATGGCCTTTGGGATCTCACTGGAGGGGATTGGGCTACTCTTTCACTCGCTAGATCTGGAACACGCCACAAATGAAGGAGCTGCCTCCATCTACCAGCAGCAGACCACATATGGCTACAGTTACTGGCTTCGCAATGGGTTGATATCTTTCTCCCTGTTGCTCCTCTTCACCATGACCTGGTTTGATCTCTATTCAGCCCCACTTCTCCTTTTGCTGGCTGTAATGGTGGCTGTGGCCTCCATCATTGGTCGTGCACTGTTCTATGTTCTGGTTATTCCAACCACCATGCCAGGCGCCTTCTTCTGGAAAAATCCGGGTTTCATGGAGCATGCCATTGAGAGTGGCCTCTCCGAAACAACAACATTAGGGGTAGAGCCCTCCCGCCACCACCCCTTCCGCCTGGATGAGCTGATCGCCGATGCCCGTTGCGCACTGAACCAATACCTTGCAACCAACAGGAGCACCAAAGCTCGTTAACCCGGATATCTCATACCATTACTTTCCGATACAGAAGGAGGAAAAGATCTTTCCCAGAAGATCGTCACTGGTGAACTCTCCTGTAATTTCGGAGAGCGCCTCCTGAGAGTGGCGCAACTCCTCAGCCAGCAGTTCTCCGGCATGGAATTCTGTCAGCTGTTCCCTGCCCTGCTGTAGTGAACGTTGGGCACGTTGCAGTGCATCAAGGTGGCGCCTTCTGGCAAGAAAAGTTCCCTCTCCACCCGACTGATAACCTGCAGCATCCTTAAGAAAGGTGCGTAGCAGGTTGACTCCATCTCCACTTTTTGCCGAGATCGCTATCTCTGTATCTCGCTCTCCACCCTGAAGCCCGGGCTCTTTCCCGGTTAGATCTATTTTTGTGCGCACGATAGTGACAGGAATATGCTCTATCTGATCCAGTGCATGCCAATCCTCTTCTGTAAGACCATCTTGATCATCTACCAGCAGAAGTACTTGGTCCGCTTTTTCAATCTCTTGCCAGGCACGACGGATCCCCTCCTGCTCCACTGGGTCGTCGCTCTCTCTCAGCCCTGCGGTATCGATAATGTGGATTGGAAGCCCATCTATATCAATCTGCTCCTTGAGTAGATCTCTGGTGGTACCTGGAATCTCGGTCACAATGGCTGACTCTTTTCCAGACAGCACATTAAGCAGGCTGGACTTGCCTGCATTGGGGCGGCCAGCAATGACCAGAGTCATCCCCTCTTTTAACAAAACCCCCTCTCTGGCACTATCCAATACCCGCTCCAGCTGTTGCGCAATCGCCTGCAGCCTGCCTGCAACGTCTCCTTCTGCCAGAAAGTCTATCTCCTCCTCTGGAAAATCCATTGATGACTCTACATAAATTCGCAGCTCAGTTACCGCATCAACCAGATGATGAACCTCTGTTGAGAAAGCGCCTTGAAGAGAGCGCACGGCAGAGCGTGCCGCCTGCTCCGAGGCGCTGTCAATCAGGTCTGCAATCGCCTCTGCCTGCACCAGATCCATTTTGCCATTGAGAAATGCACGTTCCGAAAACTCTCCTGGACGTGCTGCTCGTGCTCCCAACTCCAGTGCTCTACGCATCAACTGGTCCATAACCACAGGACCACCATGCGCCTGCAGCTCAAGCACATCATCACCAGTAAATGAGTTTGGATTGGGGAAAAAGATGGCTATCCCCTGATCGATGGGATCCCCTTTCTCATCCAGAAAACTGAGAAGCTCAGCTACTCTTGGTTCCGGGACCTTCCCAAGAATTGAGAGTGCTATTGGTTGAACACTGTCGCCCGATACCCTGAGTATGCCCACACCACCGCGACCATTGGCAGTCGCCTGGGCACAGATGGTCTCATCCAAGATCTATACGCCGGGATTATCCAGCGGCCTCGATCTTTTTGGTTATATACCACTGCTGGGATATGGAGATCACATTATTCACCACCCAGTAGAGAACCAGGCCAGCCGGGAAGAAGGCAAAGAAGACGGTAAATACAACCGGCAGAACCATCATCACCTTCTGTTGAATAGGGTCTATTGGTGCTGGATTAAGCCTCTGCTGAATCAACATGGAGCCACCCATCAACAACGGCAAAATATAGTACGGATCCTTGGCGGAGAGGTCCTGAATCCAGAGCATGAATGGTGCCTGACGAATCTCAACGCTCTCCAGTAGCACCCAGTAGAGGGCAATAAAGACGGGGATCTGCACCAGAATAGGGAGACAGCCACCCATGGGGTTGACCTTCTCCTCTCGGTAGATCTTCATCATTGCCTCATTCATCTTTTGACGATCATCTCCGTAGCGCTCTTTTAGTGATGTAAGACGTGGCGAGAGTTTGCGCATTCTCGCCATCGAGCGATAGCTTGTCTCCGACAGCTTGAAAAACACCAGTTTAATCAGAATGGTAAGCAAAATAATAGAGAGCCCCCAATTGCTGACCACATCCTGAATCTCGTTGAGAATCCAGAATAGCGGCTGCGCCAGGAATGTCAGCCAACCGTAATCGACCGTCAGCTCTAGCCCCTCGGCCAGTAACTCAAGACGCTCCTGATCTTTGGGCCCGGTGTATAACTGTATTGCTAGATCTCCACTCTCCCCTGCTGGCACAGAGACAACTGGAAGAATTGCTCCAATGGCATAGTGCCCACTGGACTGTTGGTCTGTATAGAGTGTTGGCTTAAGATTTGAGTCTGGAACAACCGCAGCAAGGAAGTAGTGCTGAATCATTGCAACCCATCCTTTGTCCGCATTGCGGATAGGTGCTCTGTTTGCCATCTCGTCAAAATCTACCTTCTGGTAATGTTCACTATTGGTGTAGGTAACGCCGCCGGTATATGTATAGATAAAGCTGTTTTCAGCCTCTGGTGTCTGATCATTTCTCAGTAGCTGACCATAGAGTCCACCCTTCCAGGTTGTGGTGCCACTATTTTCTACATGGTAGACCACATCAATCTTGTAGCTGTTGTGATGGAATATGTATGTTTTTGTAATCTTGATTCCATTAGCATCATCGTGCCACACCATTGGCACCTGCAACTCCTCCTCTCCAGCCATTACAAAATTAGTCTGCTCTACCTCGTAGATGGCGTGATGATCAGGATAGCTGCTCTTTACTGTCCCCTTTCCACCCATAATTCCTGTCTGCGCAACAAAGAACTGGTCGTCCTCACTCATCAGGCGGAATGGGATATTTTTGTGCTCTGAGTCCTGTCCGTGCTGACGCAGATCAACCTGTCGCAGATCTCCTCCCTCACTGTTTATTATCACACTCAGAAGGTCTGTCTCAACATGAATGGGTGTGCCGGATGCTCTCATCTCACTCTCGGCAACCACACGAGGCTGACCGCTCTGCTCAGCCTCAGGGGCAGAAACCCTGGGAACTCCTCCCCCTGTAGCGATATCAACGGTTCTCGCCTCAGGCGCTACAGGAACAGAAAATGTCTGTGCATGCTGCTGCTCTGCTTGAGAAAGCTGTGGTTGACCGGCTCCCTGCTCCAGTTGCCACGCATCCCACAACATTAGTGAGAGAAAAGAGAGTGCAACAAATAGGATGAGTCTCTGAGTGTCCATGATTATTCGCTAACTGCCTGTATCTGTTTTTTTGATCTGTTTATTTTATCGAAAAGAAGATCCAGTCTGCGACGAATCTCTTTTTTGTCTAGCCTCACCACGCCAGAGCGGCAAAGCACTATAACATCAATCCCTGAAAGCTCGCACTGCAGGGTACGAAAGCTCTCTCTTGAGATCCGTTTGACACGATTCCTGTCAACCGCGAGCTTTAGCTTTTTTTTTGCAATCACCAGGCCAAGACGTGCATGGTTCAGATTATTTAACCTTGCCAGCAGGAGAAAAGAGTCATCTCCCGCCTTGCAACAACTATTATCAAAGACTTGGCTATAATTGGCTGCGGTAAGCAGTCGTCGCTCGGAAGAGAATGAGGCCTCCATCTTTAATAGAAAAAAAGAGGTGCTATAGAGCACCCCTTTCTTCAACCTTGGCTATCTGTAAAATTAAGCAGCCAGGCGCGCGCGCCCTTTCGCTCTGCGAGCGTTCAGGATCTTGCGTCCTGACTTGGTTTTCATTCTTGCACGAAATCCGTGAGTACGCTTACGCTTCAGTACACTAGGTTGAAATGTACGCTTCATGATCGTTCACCTTTTTATATCTTGTTAAATCTGTATTTGGCCATACCTGAACAGGCCTCAGCCCATTCCAGAGAACAGCGAACTCTACTCCTTGATCAACAATAAATCAATGAATAAAAAACAGAAGCAACTGTGGATAACTTTTTCTCTTGGGGCTACAATCATCCTCATTCAGGGGGGTTTGTTGTATGGTTTCTTTGTCTTCAGGTTCCTGCTTATAGTAAATATATTCTTTATTAATCAAACGATTATAAAGCATCAAGGAGGATGTTTAGTGGCTGAGGTTTGGACTAACTGTCTAAGGATTCTAGGTGATGAGCTTCCGGATGAGGAGTTTAATGCATGGATACGCCCTCTCCACGTCACTGAAAAAGATGGATCAATCGAGTTGTTTGCCCCAAATGGGTTGATACTTGATCAGGTTCAGAGTCACTATCTTCCTCTTATCAGACGAACTATTCTGCAGATTGATGATTCCGAGAGCGAAGTTTTTCTCTATATCGGCTCAAACTCTAAGAAGAGTTCAGTAGCTCAGCCCGAGTCCCTGCTACCTGAATATTTTGAGAACAATCTGAACCCGTTTTTTACATTCTCAAACTTTGTTGAGGGAAAGACAACCCAGTTGGCCCATGCCGCCGCCAAACAGGTTGCAGATAACCCTGAATCCAGCTATAACCCTCTGTTTATACACGGATCAACTGGTCTCGGCAAAACCCATCTGATGCACGCCATCGGTCACCAGCTGTTGAAGAAAAACCCATCAAGCAGAATTCTATATATCCGGTCTCAGAATTTTGTGAATGATATGGTCAGTGCCCTGCGTCACCACACTATTGACCAGTTCAAACAGTATTTTCATGGTCTAGATGTTCTATTGATCGATGATATTCAGTTCTTTGCCGGAAAACACTCCTCACAGGAGGAGTTTTTCAATACATACAACGCCCTTCTTGAGGGAAACAAGCAGATTGTTCTTACCAGCGACAAATATCCGAAAGAGATAGACAAGCTTGAGGATAGACTTAAGTCACGCTTTGGGGCCGGGCTTACCGTTCCTGTCGAGCGTCCAGAGCTAGAGACCAGGGTAGCAATACTGATGAAAAAGGCTGAGCAGATACCACTGGACCTTCCTCAGGAGGCTGCATTTGAGATTGCTAAACTGGTGAAATCAAACGTTAGGGAGCTTGAGGGTGCCCTCAATAATGTTCGGGCCAATACCCAGCTGACCGGTGAGCCCATTACCATTGAAAGTGTACGAGTTGCTCTTAGGGATCTGATCGCTGTCCATGATCGTCTGGTATCAATTGACAATATTCAGAAAACCATCTCTGACTACTATAACGTCTCTCTGTCAGACCTCCTTTCAAAAAGTCGTTCGCGCTCAATAGCACGTCCCCGCCAGATTGCCATGTCGCTGGCGAAAGAGTTGACAGAAAAGAGCCTGCCTGAAATTGGCAGAGCCTTTGGTGGACGAGACCACACAACAGTGATACATGCTTGTAAAAAAATAAATGAGTTAAGAGAGAGTGACTCAAGAACAAATGATGATTATCAAAACCTTCAACGACAATTAAGTGCTTGATAATTCATGGTTGTCTAACAAGTTGTTAAAAACTGTGTGGATAACCAATGAGAATAGTGAGAAAGAAAATTTGAGAAAAAGTTATCCACAGTTTTGAGACAGTTTTGTCTCCCTGTTTGGAACAGTTTAAGAATATATGTAACAGACTGAAATAATTAATAAAAATAGGTTTCATAACAGTAAAACGTCAACACTATTACTACTACTATCTTATATATAGAATATTTATTACTTAGAGGGGATATTTAAGAATGAAGTTTTCCATTTTGCGTGAGAATCTACTACAGCCATTGCAATCAATCAGTGGTGCCGTAGAAAAGAGGCAGACTCTTCCCATTCTCTCTCACATCTTTGTTGATGTATCAGATGACAGTGAGCTGACACTAATTGGTACGGACCTTGAGGTTGAGATAAAAATAACCATTCAAGTGACAGGAGAATTTGAGCCAGGTACAACTACAATTCCTGCCAGAAAGTTTTCCGACCTCTCGAAAGCTCTCCCTGATGAGTCAGAGATCAAGGTAGAGATAAACAAGAGTCGCGCAGCCGTCCGTTCTGGAAAGAGTAGATTTACCCTATCAACCCTATCTGCCGGGGATTTTCCTCGTGTAGACGAAATTTCAGAGGTTGCCTCTATTGATGAACTTAGCCACTCCGCATTGAAAAACCTGTTACAAAAAAGTCAGTTCTCAATGGCTATGCAAGATGTTAGATACTACTTGAATGGTCTGCTACTTGAGCTTGAAGGAAAGGAGTTGAGACTGGTTGCTACAGATGGACACAGACTGGCATTCTGCCGTCGCACATTGAACCAAGACTACGGTGAGAAAAAACAGGTTATCATCCCCCGCAAGGCAGTCCATGAGCTTATGCGCCTGTTGGATGATAGTGATCAGCCGGTTAAGCTGATTCTTGGCTCAAACCATCTTCAGGCTGTACTGGGTGAATTGACGCTTACAACCAAGCTTATAGATGGACGTTTTCCGGATTACCAGCGTGTTATACCACGTGAAGGCAAAAGAACCCTGGTAACCAATAATGAAAATTTCAGAAAGGCGGTGAGTCGTGTCTCAATTCTTTCCAACGAGAAATATCGCGGGATTCGTATGGCAATGAGCGAGTCTGTAGTAACTATTCACGCAAACAATCCTGAACAGGAAGAGGCTGAAGAGGAGTTGTCGGTTCAATACAGTGGAGAGCCAATGGAGATTGGTTTTAACTCTGCCTATATGATGGATGCCCTTTCTGTAATTAGTGATGATGAGGTAACGATATACTTTATTGATGAAAATAGCAGTAGCCTGATTCACACCCAGAATGATCTTGAAGAGTACAAGTTTGTTGTTATGCCTATGAGGCTTTAATAGATAACCTATTAAAAACTAAAGGTTTTTAGTTGTATATCCGGTCGCTTGCTGTTTCTGATTGTCGAATTATTTCTAATGCTGAAATTGTTCCATCACCAGGATTTAATCTTATTTGTGGGGAGAATGGCAGCGGAAAAAGCTCACTTCTTGAGGCGATCTATCTGCTTGGTACGGGACGATCGTTTCGTTCACCATCGCCCTCCTCTCTTGTTAAATACGGTAAAAATATATTAACTGTATTTGCAGAAATAGAATCACCATCAGGACAACTTTTTTCCGTTGGTATGGAGCGAGGAAAAAACAATAATCGTCTTCACATCAATAGATCCCCCACTATACGCCTATCAGAGGCTGCTGAGATTTTACCCCTGCAAATTATTACGCCGGATTCAATCAACCTGGTAATTGGGGCACCACGCAGTAGAAGATCATTTCTCGACTGGGGAATGTTCCACGTGGAACCTGATTTTCTAAATGTTGTTAAGCGGTATAAAAAAACAGTTCGACAGAGAAATGCTCTTCTAAAAAGAGAAAGGAGAGCAGGTAGCGAGTTGTCATACTGGAATGAGTTGTTGGCAGATGATGGGGAGAAAATAACCGCTTACAGAAGAGATTATCTTGATGAGATAGTTGAAATTTACCAGGAAAAGATCTCTACACTAATGGAAAGTCTATCAGGGCTTGATATAACTTTTAGTTATCGTAAAGGGTGGAGTGGCTCTGGCGATCTGCTCGGTGCTATTGAGGGCTCCACGGAAAAAGATATAGCTACAGGAAGAACCACGCATGGACCACATGAGGCTGACTTTATTATTAGTAGCAACAAAGGAAAAGCCAAGGATGTTTTATCAAGAGGACAGGCGAAGTTGTTGTCTATAGAGCTTTACCTGTCTCAGCTTTACCATCTGCATGAGAAAATGGGAAAGCGCGCAGTCATTTTATTGGATGACATTTTCTCAGAACTAGACAGGAATAATGGTTTTCTCATTCTGAACTATCTTGTCTCTGGCGGATACCAGGTTTTTGCAACAACTACTGACCCGGGCTTAAAATTGCCTGATATCGGTAATGTTGAAATGTTCCACGTGGAACATGGCGATATAATTCATCAGTGAGGCTGTTACAGTAAAGGCTCTTGCTGAGGGAGGAGGATGTACGGTAGATGTCTGTAATGAGGATATGTTGGGGCTATAACTGGTTGAATATGATATAATCAGGGGATTATTATCGAGCGTATATTTTTATATTACAAGCGGTGGTAAATAACCCTGATATATAAAGTTGTTCTACGCTAACGCCTTGATTTGCTGAGAAAATTATGAGTGATGAAAACCTGTATGATGCCTCCAATATTCGTGTACTGAAAGGTCTTGATGCTGTTCGAAAAAGACCTGGGATGTACATCGGTGATACCGATGATGGAACAGGTCTGCACCACATGGTTTTTGAGGTTGTAGATAATGCGATTGATGAGGCTCTGGCTGGCCACTGTAATCGGATAGGGGTAACAATTCATACCGACAACTCTGTTACCGTCAGAGATGATGGAAGAGGAATTCCTGTTGATATTCACCCAGAGGAGAATAGGTCAGCCGCAGAGGTAATCATGACTGTGTTGCATGCTGGAGGAAAGTTTGATGATAACTCATATAAAGTTTCCGGAGGATTGCATGGAGTGGGGGTTTCGGTGGTAAATGCTCTCTCCGAGGACCTTCAGTTGACGATCCATAGGGGGGGTAAGGTTTATAGGCAGAGTTACAGGTTGGGGGAGCCTGTCGCACCTCTGGAGCCTGTAGGGGATTCCGATCAGTCTGGGACCGAGGTGCGTTTCAAGCCAAGTACTGAGATTTTTAGTACGAATGAGTTTCATTACGATATTCTTGCAAAGCGGTTAAGGGAGCTCTCATTTCTTAATTCTGGTGTCCATATCGAGCTGAATGATGAGAGGGGGGATGGAGAGCGGCATGATGTCTTCAATTATGATGGGGGGATTAGCGCTTTTGTTGAACACCTGAATCGAAAAAAGACCCAAATTCATGAGAAGGTTGTCTATTTTGATCTGGAGAAGGGTGGGGTAACGGTAGAGGCGGCCCTGCAGTGGAACGACTCCTATCAAGAGAACATCTTCTGTTTTACCAATAATATCCCCCAAAAGGATGGTGGTACCCATCTGGCCGGGTTTAGAGGTGCATTGACCAGGTCAATTAATCGATACGTTGAAAAAGAGGGGATTGCAAAAAAATCAAAAGTCTCTCTGACTGGTGATGATGCCAGAGAAGGGTTGACTGCAGTCGTCTCTGTTAAGGTGCCAGACCCCAAGTTTTCTTCCCAAACCAAGGATAAGTTGGTCTCATCAGAAGTACAAAGCATTGTAGAATCAATAACATATGATGTGGTGTCAGATTTTCTGCTAGAGAATCCAGGTGAGGCAAAAACAATTACAGGAAAGATTGTTGATGCGGCACGGGCACGTGATGCTGCGAGAAAGGCGCGTGAGCTTACGCGGCGCAAAGGGGTGCTGGATATAGCGGGACTTCCCGGAAAGCTTGCAGACTGTCAGGAGAGGGATCCTGCGCTCTCTGAACTGTTTCTGGTGGAGGGTGATTCAGCTGGTGGTTCGGCCAAGCAGGGTAGAGACCGCAAGACCCAGGCAATACTTCCGCTGAAGGGAAAAATTCTCAATGTAGAGAAAGCTCGTTTTGACAAAATGCTCTCCTCGGCAGAGGTGGGAACATTGATTACTGCATTGGGCTGCGGGATTGGTAAAGAGGATTATGATCCTGACAAGCTGCGTTATCACCGCATCATCATAATGACGGATGCCGATGTGGATGGTTCTCATATCCGCACACTGCTGCTGACCTTCTTCTATCGTCAGATGACTGAGTTGGTAGAGCGAGGGCATGTCTATATTGCACAGCCACCGCTATACAAGGTTAAAAAAGGGAAGCAGGAGCGTTATGTAAAGGATGACCCTGCACTGGAGGATTATCTGCTACAGACAGCCATTCATGGTGCGGAGCTATTCCTGTCCAGTTCTGTGCCACCTATCTCGGGTAGTGCGCTTGAGACCCTGGCTAAGCAGTATCTGCAGGTTGAAAGCAGTATTGAGAGGCTGTCTCGCCGCTATGACCGGGATGTTTTGCAGACCTTGGTTAGCTCCCCGGCTCTCTGGTTGGAGTCTGTTGATAATGACGAGGCCTCAGCATGGCTGGACTCGTTCCTGACCATGGTAAACAGGGATAGAAAACCTGAGGATCAGATTGTTGCATCGATAGTTGCCGACTCCACAACCGAGCGTTCACTCTGTTTTAATATTCGTACTCATGGCATGGTTGAGTCTACCCACTTCTCTGAGGAGTTTTTCCGCTCTGCAGAGTACAAGGCAATGATGTCATTAAGAGAGAGCCTGGAAGGGCTGATTGAGGCAGGAGCCGAGATCAGAAGAGGGGAGAGAGCACACCCGGTAACCTCATTAGGTGAGGTTGTTGAGTGGTTGATGAAAGAGGCAAAGAGGGGTCAGCAGATTCAACGCTATAAAGGTCTTGGTGAGATGAATCCGGAACAGCTGTGGGAGACCACACTGGATCCAGAGACACGTCGTCTGCTTCAGGTGAATATTGAGGACACTATTGCTGCAGATGAGATTTTTACCACCCTTATGGGTGAGCTGGTTGAGCCTCGCAGGGAGTTTATTGAGGATAATGCGTTGATGGCATCAAACCTTGATGTTTAGGAAAGAGGCTCCTGGAGCTTTTCAAGTTTCTCCATTTCACTATTGATCCACTCTTCAGCACGCCGGTTGATCTCATTGGCAGAGAGCCCTGTAGTCTCAATCGGTCGTCCAATATGTACCTCTATTGTTCCAGGCTTTTTTAATAGGCCGCGACGCGGCCAGAATGTACCTGCGTTATGTGCTACCGGGATAACCGGGTAACCTGAACCTGCGGCAAGGGTTGCACCACCTTTTGCAAACCTCTTTTTTGTGCCTGGTGCAAGACGAGTCCCCTCTGGAAAAATAACCACCCAGATGCCCGCTTTCAGTCTCTCTATCCCCTGGTCAACTACTTGTTGCAGTGCCTTGCGACCAGCCTGGCGATCAATTGCTACCGGTTTTAACAGTGCCAGCCCCCATCCGAAAAACGGGACCCATAGGAGGCTACGTTTAAGCACCCAGACCTGAGGGGGAAAGATGCGTTGAAAAGCCATGGTTTCCCAGGCGGACTGGTGTTTACTAAATATGATGGCTGCCTTTGAGTTGTCGATATGCTCGACACCAGAGATCTTGTAGTTCAATTTGCAGGTTATCTTCAGCCACCAGATAACAAAGGTGGCCCAGAGGGTTATGATACGGTAACGGACAGGGAACGGAAAAGCTGCAACCAGTAGAGCAAGCAGGGTGATAACGGGGGCACTAATCACCATGCCAACAAAAAACAGTAGAGACCTAAGGTAGATCATTATGTATCAGAGAGGGCACCACTCAAGAGAGCATCAACAAAGCTGTAGAGATCGTTAAACTGCAGAACATCGTCCAGACCCTGATCCGCTTCGATTGTCCTCTCGCCCTTGCCTGTTTTTACCAAAATAGGAATGGCGCCAACTGCTCTAGCGGCATCAAAATCGCGTAGTGAGTCACCAACAGCATAAACCCCCTCAACCGGTTTGCCTAATCTGGTCTCTATATCTTTGAACAGTCCGGGTTTAGGTTTTCTGCATTCACACTCATCCTCTGGCTGGTGTGGACAGTAAAAGATGGCCTCTACAGAGGCCCCTTCCTCCTCAAGCTGAAGATACATTTTCTCGTGTATTTTTCCCAGTGTCTCAATATCAAATAGTCCACGACCAACCCCGGACTGATTGGTTGCAACTACGACCCGATAACCTGCATGGTTAAGTCTGGCAATTGCCTGAATACTACCGGGTAGTGGATGCCACTCATCGGGGGATTTGATGTACTCATCCGAATCCTCATTAATGACACCATCCCGATCAAGAATAATCAGCTCCATGGCTACTGCTCCTTAACTCCTCTGAACTCCGAAACACGGATTCTCCCATCAACCATCCTCGATTGTCTCTGTTCCAGCTTTTTCATCTTGTCCCAGAATGATTGATTAAGGTCGAATTTTGCCGCAATTGCAGTTCCCATCAACAGGATAAAGAGGTCCGCGCACTCCTCGGCCAGCTCCTCTTTCCCTTTTCCCTTGGTGACACATGATGAGATCTCTCCCAACTCCTCAGCCATGAGTGAGATTCTATAGGTCATCTCTTCGCCACCATTCTCACTAAACTGATGTTTGTCGTGAAAGGCCTGGACCTCATTCAACATCTCTTGGTAGGAGTCTCTGTTCATCTCTGTCTCAGGTGGTATGGAGCAGAGAGATATCTGCAATTCTGAGGAACTGGTTACGTAGTTGGGAGAGCAGGGCGAGACGATTATTCCGGATATCCTGATCATCTGCCATTACCATCACCGTATCAAAAAACTGATCAACAGACCCCCGCAACCCTGAGAGAAGTTTCAGTGCAGTCCCATAATCGTTCTGTTGCAGAGCATCATCAAGCTGTTGGCGGATCTGATCAAGTCTGGAGTGGAGAGACTTTTCAGCCTCCTCCTCTAGCAGTGCAACATCAACCTGGCCATCAACAACATCATCAGCCTTTTTCAACAGATTATGTATTCGCTTGTTGGCAGCACTCAGGCCGACAGCCTCTTCACTATCAACAAAACTGTTAACAGCAGAGATACGGAGATCAAAGTCCATCGGCTGTGGAGGCTGACAGGAGAGGACAGACTCAAATACTGCCGGTGAGATATTTTGGTCTCGGTAGTAGCCGCGCAGCCGTTCCAACATGAAGGCAAAAACCTTCTGTGCAGTACCACCATCTATTTTGTCTCCGTAGCCTTCAGCCGCCGACTGAATCAGCCTCAGCAGGTTTAGAGGATGGCTATTTTCAACCATGATACGGAGCACCCCAAGAGCTGCCCGGCGCAGAGCAAATGGATCTTTATCTCCTGTTGGCACCATTCCAATGCCAAAAATTCCCACCATGGAGTCAATGCGCTCAGCCAGGGCAACAGCTTCGCCTGTGGGGGTTGATGGGAGTTGATCGCCAGAGAAGCGGGGCATGTATTGCTCATCCAGGGCAGCCGAAACCTCTACAGGTTCGTTGTCATGCTCCGCATAGTAGCGTCCCATGGTGCCTTGCAGCTCCGGGAACTCCTTTACCATATTGGTCAGCAGGTCACATTTCCCCAGCATTGCCGCACGGTTGGCGTGTTCAGTGCTGGACCCAAGTTCGGATGCAATGGTTGAGGCAAGCTTGGCAACACGTTCCGACTTGTCCAAAAGTGATCCAAGCTTGTCCTGATAGACTACTTTTTTCAGCCCATCCTGGTGAGAGGAGAGCGCTTGGCTCAGATCCTGTTCCCAGAAGAATGCGGCATCAGAGAGGCGTGGACGAATTACACGCTCATTCCCACTCTGTACCATTGTTGGGTCACTGCTCTCGATGTTGCTTACAGTTATGAAGTGAGCCATCAGCTCTTCACTGCCATTCACCACCGGGAAGAACTTCTGGTGGCCTTGCATTGATGCAATCAATGCCTCCTGAGGAACCTCCAGGAAACGCTTCTCAAAGCTGCCGCCAACTGCAACAGGCCACTCTACAAGTGCCGTGACCTCATCAAGCAGTGCAGCATCGATAACGGCATGGCCACCAAGCTTTTCAGCCACAGCAGCGACTTGCTGGAGAATCTTCTCTTTTCGATTTTTACTGTCAGCTAGTACCATCCCATCACTTTCCAACTGTGTCGCATAGCTATCTGCAGATGAGATTGTTATTTTCTCAGGGTGGTGGAAACGGTGCCCCTGAGTCTGGTTGCCTGAGGTGATTCCATATAGTGTGGCAGGGACAACAGTTGTGCCAAGCATGGCCACAACCCAGTGTACAGGGCGCAGGAATTCAGCATCGGAGGATCCCCAGCGCATTCTTTTTGGAATAGGGAGGCGATCCAGGGCGGTCTGAATAATCTCTGGCAATAACTCAATCGTGGGAGCACCCTTGGATGTTATCTGATAACTCATCCAGACACCCTTGGGTGTCTCAACTCTATCAAGCTGGTCAACCTCAACCCCACAAGAGCGGGCAAATCCGATTACAGCCTTGGTTGGGCTTCCATCATCCTCAAAGGCCGCGGCCTCCGCAGGGCCTTTTCTCTCGGTTTCACGATCAGCCTGTTTTGTCTGTAGCGCTTTGATGGTAAGTGCCAGGCGTCTTGGAGCAGCGTAAAGTCTGACCTCTCCATATTCCAGACCGGCACTCTGGAGGCTTGACTCTACCTCTTGCCCCAGGGCCTGACTCAGTGATTGCAGAGATTTTGGCGGGAGCTCTTCAGTACCCAGCTCAAACAGAAAGTCTTCAAATTGGGTTGTGCTCATGAGGCTTCTCCGGAAGGTGTGACAGACTCGTCAAGCATGGGGAATCCAAGACTCTCGCGGCGCTCATAATATGCCTGCGCAACAGCACGGGAGAGGCCGCGAATGCGTCCAATAAAGCGGGCACGCTCAGTGACCGAAATGGCATTTCTGGCATCCAGTAGATTAAACAGATGAGAGGACTTAAGCATCATCTCATAGGCAGGAAGAGAAAGATCGGCCTCAATAAGCTTCTTGCTCTCTGCCTCACAGCTATCAAATTGATGAAATAGCTCCTCTATATTGGCATGTTTGAAATTGTAGGCAGACATCTCCACCTCATTCTGGTGAAAGACATCTCCGTAGGTAACCTTGCCTAGCGGGCCATCGGTCCATACCAGATCAAAGACGCTCTCCACTCCCTGCAGATACATGGCGATACGCTCCAGGCCATAGGTGATCTCGCCGGTTACCGGACGACAGTCAAGGCCACCCACCTGCTGGAAATAGGTGAACTGGCTCACCTCCATCCCATTCAACCAAACCTCCCAACCAAGCCCCCAGGCACCCAGGGTGGGAGATTCCCAGTTGTCTTCCACAAAACGGATATCGTGTACCAGCGGATCAATTCCCAGCATACGAAGCGAGTCGAGATAGAGCTCCTGAATCTTCAGTGGCGATGGTTTGATTACAACCTGAAACTGGTAGTAGTGTTGCAATCTATTTGGGTTCTCACCATAACGCCCATCAGTTGGGCGGCGGGATGGCTGTACATAGGCAGCACTCCAGGGCTCAGGCCCGATTGCCCGCAAGAATGTGGCGGGGTGGAAGGTGCCGGCTCCAACCTCCATATCGTATGGTTGATTTAGTAGGCACCCCTGTTCCGCCCAGTAGTTCTGAAGCGAAAGAATCAACCCCTGAAAAGTAGATGAATCGTTGTTGTTCATGAAAAACCTGAAAAGATGGTTGTTATCTCTCTGGAAAAAGGGGAATTATAACACCACTGCTTCCACCTCATGTCCACCTCCATTACAGTTGTACCTGTTATGTCAAATACTACCCAGACAGATGTTCTGATTATTGGTGCCAGCGCATCAGGCTTGATGTGTGCAATAGAGGCAGGAAAGCGAGACCGCAGAGTTATTGTGCTGGATCATGCAGATAAACCGGGCAAAAAAATCCTCATATCTGGAGGGGGGCGCTGTAATTTCACCAATCAGCAGGTAAGTGCTGACAACTACATATCCCACAACCCCCATTTCTGTAAATCTGCGCTGAGCCGTTTTACCCAGTGGGATTTTATCGCCATGGTGAACCAATATCGGATCCCACACCATGAGAGGGATCACGGACAGCTATTCTGTGACAACAGCGCCAGGGATATCCTAGATATGCTGCTCGCCGAGTGTGAAATGGCAGGAGTGGATATACGTCTACAGAGAGAGATTAAAACCATCGGTAAGGAGGGTGAGCGCTTCACTGTAGAGACATCACGAGGGTGTTTTCAGGCGACCTCTTTAGTGATGGCTACCGGTGGGCTCTCTATTCCAAAGATGGGAGCGACCCCTTTAGGCTATCGGATAGCGGAACAGTTTGGGCACCATATCTGGCCAACTACTGCGGGGCTGGTTCCACTGACCCTGCATAGTGAGGAGCGAGAGAAGTTTTCCGTATTGTCAGGTGTTGCAGTGGACAGTGTTGTTAGCACAGGTCATAACCAGTTTAGAGAGAGCATGCTGTTTACCCATAGAGGCCTTAGTGGCCCAGCTATTTTGCAAATCTCATCGTACTGGCATCCGGGTGAGACCATTTACATTAATCTATTGCCGGATACGGATTTAGAACAGTTTCTGATTACAAAGCAGTCAACACAACCCAATAGTAGGGTGGGAACTGTATTGAGTGAGCTTCTGCCCAAGCGGATTCCTCCGCTGTTACTGGGCAGAGAGATAGCAGATACCAGACTGCAGGAGATGACTTATGCCCGTTTCGGTGATGTTGCGCAACAGCTGCAAAGGTGGGAGCTCAAGCCAAATGGTACGGAGGGTTATAGAACCGCTGAGGTAACCCTGGGAGGAGTTGACTGTGATGAGCTCTCATCCAAAACCATGGAGTCCGGCAAGGTGTCGGGGTTGTATTTTATTGGAGAGGTGGTTGATGTCACTGGCTGGTTAGGCGGTTACAACTTTCAGTGGGCCTGGTCATCGGGCTGGTGTGCGGGACAGGTGGTTTAGGACGTTATAATTATGGGGGATTTACCGGACTGGGTACTAGATCCCTTGTCTGTATTGGGTCTGGGTTGAGGGAGAGATTCCCTGGTTAAGTTGTTCTGTTGCTTTGCTGTCACCATTGAGATGCTGCATAAACAGCCTGACAATGTCAGGCTTCTCAATCTCGACTCTTGTGTTGGTTTTTATATCTCTTAGGTCAATTAGAAAGCTGGAAAATGTATTTGGTATATCTTTAACAATGTCGGTATTCAGAAAATCATACTCATTATAGACAGAGTGATATCCGCCTTTCGCCTTATCAATAATGAAGGAGACCTGTTTAAGATTTGTAATGGATGAGGATTTGTCACAGCGTTGAATGCATTTGTCATCTACTATATTTTTCTCGCATCCGGTCACGGGGTGGAACATGCAGACTCGGCTGGTCATCAATACGATAGGGTGCGACATGCTGTAGTAGAGATCAAAACCAGCAGGTTTTTTGATCCTCTTTATCTGCTCTCTGTTGAGTTCATTTGAGACAAATGCACCACTACAGTTAAAATTTTCCTTCAGGCACAACAGGCTGAATGAGTTGACAAGATTCATATAGGGGCCAGCAACCCAGGGGATTCCCCGCTGGTATGCCTCGTAGGCTACGCCACTGTTATTGGTAACAATCTTTTTCGGTTTCAGCTGGTGAAGAAACTCTACAGCGGCATGGTACTCCTCACCAATTAATACAGCCGGAAACCACGGGACTAGCTGCGGGCTGTCGTTAAATAGCTCAATGAGCTCAGCGCTGCTGTCTTGAGTGGAAGAGGGGAGCTGGAAATAGATCTCTGCAACACCATCAACAGAGAGATCAAGATCATCACGGGAAGAGATCAGTAGTGATAGAGAGTGCTTAATCTCTTCACCAGATCTCTTCAGGGCTGGCATCTCAACTGGACTAACCCTCTCTCTTGAGCCATTCAGGACGAATAGAATTTCAATTTTTATCTTGGTTAGAGAGCGGAAGGGCAGGGTAAGACCATCCTGCAGTTTATCCAGATTGAGATCATCAATGAAATATTCAGTCTCATTGATGGGCCTTAGCCGTTTTAATAAAAATTGGTGATCAATGTGCGGCAGCGATTTTTTGCCTTCGTCATTGTGCAAGCCTTTACCACCAGTAGCATCAATAAGCTGTGTCAGGTTGGTGTCTGAGGAGATGGTGAATGCTTCCTCAGGGGTCTCAATCAGTAGCCCCAAAGGCGTGCCTGCACTACCAGATGCAGTGATTCGCAGTGGCGCCTGCTCAATGCTTAGCCCCTCAATACCCTCTCTGACGTTGATTATGATCTCTGTTTTCAGCTCATAGAGCTCCCTTTTGGCTACCGTTAAGCTATCGGTAGTTGAGACCCCCCCCTGTCTTGAGCGATGCAGGGCAGAGTTGTCTCGTGGGTTATCAATAAATGTCTCTCTGCCGATGGAGCTCTGCAAAAAGGAGTTTGAGAAGTCACGGTTAAATACCTTGCGCAGATCACCATCATCGATGCTGGTTGTGCCCTGTTCATAAAACTGCTGTAGCTGTTTTCTCCAGGCATCTACCACGGTATGGACATAGTGGTATTTCTTTATCCGACCCTCAATCTTGATGGAGTCGACCCCGGCATCATGGAGCGCACCAAGGTCGGAATATGCCGAGTTATCTTTTATATTTAGGGGGAAATCTCTCCCCTCGGCAGTGGTCAGGTATTGGTCTCTGCAGGGCTGGCTACAGCGACCACGGTTGCCGGAATTTCCACCGTGCAGAGAGCTCATATAACAGAGCCCTGAAAAGGAGATGCAGTTGGAGCCGTGAACAAAGACCTCGGTCAGCATCCCACTCTCATGTGCAACTGAGCTCAACTTTTTTATCTCATCAAGATTCAGCTCTCTGGAGAGGTTTGTTCTGGTAACCCCCAAATGGTGCAGGAATTTTATCTGGCCAGGGTTGTGGGTAGTCAGCTGGGTGGATGCATGAACCCTGAGCGTTGGAAAATATTTGGAGAGCAGATAGAGTAGCCCCAGATCCTGAACAATAATCCCGTCAATCCTGGTGTTGACCAGCCTGTTCAGCATGGTTAAAAGAGCTGGGATCTCACTCTCCACAATAATGATATTGACGGTCAGAAAGATTTCACAGCGGTGTTTATGTGCCAGCCGGATAATCCCGTTAAGATTTTCGAACGTTATATTTTCTGCCCGATTTCTGGCATTGAACCTATCCAGCCCACAATAGACAGCATCTGCCCCTGCAAGGATGGCCGCCTTGATGGAGTCAATATCTCCACCAGGTGCCAGTAGCTCAATCTCCCTTTTCATTGAAACCTGCCAGAGTGGGACAACTAGCCAGAATCGGTTTTTGTGGCCGGTTTTTTGATGCGATATCCAGGCTTTGCCAAAATCTCTATATAGAAGGAGTCAAGCGGTTTGGATTCGGCCGCAGTAATCTGTTTATCAATCTCAGAGATATGAGTGACGATGCTGCTTGCCTCATCATCTCCAAATTTGCAGTCAAAATCCCAGTAGTCGGCTCCATCAGGCAGGCTCTTTCTGCGCTCCCTTTTAATGTATTTTCTGACCTCATGTTTGATGGACTCAACAAGACGGGGCCTCGTCTTCTTGGGATGGAGTAGCGAGAATGTTTTTTTCATAAGATGAGCCAGCAGTGCTATGGAGTGAGCGGGCATTATCCGTGAAAAAGGTATCAATTGATAGAACTCGAATCCATACTTTCCAGGTGTGGATTCGGGTAAAATGCGCACTCATTACTGATTAAACCGGGATATTTGATGTCGGAACCGAAAAAAGCGGCGGTATTGGTCTCGGGGGGACTGGACTCCATGCTGGCTGTGCGCGTACTCCAGGAGCAGGGGATTCATGTTGAGGGGATTAATTTCTATACGGGCTTCTGTGTAGAGGGGCATACTCACGCCATTCGCAAGAAAGACCAGAAGAAAGATAAGCGCAACAATGCTCTCTGGGTAGCAGAGCAGTTAGGGATCAAACTCCATATGGTCGATATTGTGGAGGAGTACAAAGATGTTTTGCTAAATCCCAAGCATGGCTATGGAGCCAATATGAACCCATGTCTGGACTGCAAAATCTTCATGGTGAAGAAGGCGCTGGAGTGGATGCATAAACATCAGTTTGATTTTATCGCCACCGGAGAGGTAGTGGGGCAGCGCCCGATGTCGCAACGCAAGGATACAATGCCGGTGGTATCTGGCGAATCTGGTGCGGATGACCTGTTGGTGCGCCCGCTCTGTGCAAAGAATCTTCCCCCCACACTTCCAGAGAGAGAGGGTTGGCTGGATCGTGAAGCCCTATATGACTTCAGTGGCCGCACCCGCAAGCCGCAGATGGCGCTGGCAAAACAGTTTGGCTTTGAAGATTATGCAACCCCGGCTGGCGGATGCTGTTTTCTGACTGATGAGAGTTACTCGATTAAGCTGGTTGACCTGTGGGATGCGCGTGGTTCCAGAGAGTATGAGATGGATGACATTATGCTACTCAAGGTGGGGCGTCATATTCGTCCAAGAAAGAACTTCAAGATGATCATCTCCAGAGAGGAGGGCGAGAATCACTTCCTGCAAGGTTATAGAAACCAGTACACCAGCATGAGAACAACAGATTTCCCCGGGCCTCTGGTATTGATCGATGGCGAAGCCAGTGACGAAGATTTGATGCTGGCCGGCCAAATTACCGCACGCTTTGGTAAAGGAAAAAGCGCCCCTGAGGTTACCGTAGAGATAAGAGGGCGTGATGGAGAGAGCAGAGAGATAACGGTGAAACCAATCTCTCCAGCTGATATTGAAAAAAGCTGGTATATATAGGAGTCGCCTGAATGGCCAATTTTTCCATAGATACTCGAGGCCTGCTCTGCCCCATGCCGGTAATTCGTGCTCAGGAGGTGGTTGAGGAGCTAAATCCAGGCGACCGTCTGGAGGTGCTCTCCTCTGACCCAGGCGCACTGAATGATATTCCGGCCTGGTGTCGAATCAATGGCCATGTGGTGGTGGAAAAAAGCCAGGAGGGGAGAGAGGTGCGCATTGTTATTGAGGTGTAATGCGCCCTATTATGTGGCATACGCCTAAAAATACGCACTATATTGGTGCAATTACCGCTGTTTTTATAAAAAGTTCAGAAAAAGTCTCAAGCAAGATCAGGCAGTTATACGATTGGCACGACTTATGCTATATAATCCGGCGTTCCCTTCGGATTCATGAGCACATCTGATTTCGAAGGATTAATTTTTTACAGGGGTTGGTCACAGGGTAGTGGCTACTCTTTACTAGTGTTTACATTGAATCAGGGGAGTCATTAATGTCTCAGAAAGTACTTAAACTCATCAAGGAGAACAATGCCAAGTTTGTTGATCTCCGTTTCACAGATACCAAGGGCAAGGAGCAGCACGTAACTATTCCTTCAGCCGAGGTTAATGCCGGCTTTTTCAAGGCTGGCAAGATGTTCGATGGATCCTCTATCGAGGGCTGGAAGGGAATCAATGAATCAGACATGATTCTGATGCCAGATGCAGACACTGCATTGTTGGACCCATTCTATGAGGAGCCAACAGTCATTATTCGCTGTAATATTGTTGAGCCTGCAACCATGGAAGGTTATGAGCGTGATCCACGTTCTGTAGCCTATCGTGCAGAAGAGTACCTCAAGTCTACCGGTATTGGCGACAAGGCATTCTTCGGTCCTGAGCCAGAGTTCTTCCTGTTTGATGATGTTCGTTGGGGCTCAGACATGAGTGGCTCTTTCTGCAAGGTTGACTCCGAGGAGGCATCCTGGAATACAGAGAAGGTCTATGAAGGCGGTAACATGGGCCACCGCCCTGGCGTCAAGGGTGGTTACTTCCCGGTACCTCCTGTTGACTCTACTCAGGATATCCGTACTGCAATGTCTCTGGTTATGGAGGATATGGGCCTGACTATTGAGGCACACCACCATGAGGTTGCTACTGCAAACCAGAACGAGATTGCTACTGCATTCAACTCACTGGTCAAGAAGGCGGATGAGGTGCAGATCCTCAAGTATGTAACGCACAATGTTGCACACGCTTATGGCAAAACAGCAACCTTTATGCCCAAGCCAATCGTTGGTGATAACGGAACTGGTATGCATGTTCACCAGTCCATCGCCAAGAAGGGAAAGAATATCTTCTCGGGTAACAAGTATGGCGGCCTCTCTCAGGACGCGCTCTACTATATTGGTGGAATCATCAAACACGCCCGTTCACTGAATGCATTTACCAATGCATCAACCAACTCCTATAAGCGTCTGGTTCCAGGCTTTGAGGCACCAGTAATGCTGGCCTACTCTGCCCGTAACCGTTCTGCCTCTATTCGTATTCCGTTTGTACCGGTACCCAAGGCTACCCGTATCGAGGTTCGTTTCCCTGATCCAACTGCCAACCCATACCTGGCGTTTGCAGCCATGTTGATGGCTGGCCTTGATGGCATCAAGAACAAGATCGATCCAGGTGAGGCGATGGATAAGGATCTGTATGACCTGCCAGCAGAGGAGGCAGCAGAGATCCCAACTGTATGTCACTCCTTTGAGCAGGCGCTTGAGGCGCTGGCCAATGATAATGACTACCTGACACAGGGTGATGTATTTACAGCTGACTTTATTGAAAGCTATATCGACCTGAAGATGGAAGAGGTGACTCGTATGCGTATGACCACCCATCCGGTTGAGTTTGATATGTACTACAGCGTTTAATCTGTAATACATTAAACCTGCAAAAAGCCCCCTCCATTTATGGAGGGGGCTTTTTTTATTTTTCCGATTTGTGATCCATAATAGAATGCACCATAATGGTGCATTATAGCTGCCCAGGGCATCGTGATTTATGCAGTCATGAGTATATCTTGTTTTATAACATATTGTTTTTAAAGAATATTTATTGATATGTTCGGAATAATTATGATACTGGTATAGCGATTGCATTGATTACTGAAGTTATGAATTCTTTCTCCCAAAACAGTATATCTAGCTATGCAGAGCTTGTTGCAGGCCATACAACTGTATCGATACTGATTTTAGACGCTAATCAGCGCCTCTGTTTTCTTAATCCAGCTGCAGAAATTTTACTGGGAACCAGTGCACAGAAGGCGGCAGGCATGCGAATGTCAGAAATAGTGGATATTCGTTGTGATTTGGCAAAAGGGATGCAGCGCATCTCGGAGACAAACTATCCATACACAGAGCGTGAGGTGGAGCTTCGGCTATTTAGTGGCGAGAGCTCTGTAGTGGACTGTTCACTGATTCCACTAACGGAGCATGATGAAGACAACCATGTACTGGTAGAGATACAGAGGGTAGATGAGCAGTTACGCCTGATTAATGAGGATCGGTTGATTAACCAGACGCGAGCATCAGCAGACCTGTTGCGCGGCCTGGCACATGAGATCAAAAACCCTCTGGGCGGATTAAGGGGGGCTGCACAGCTGCTTGAGGGAGAGCTGGAAGATGAGTCACTAAGAGAATATACGGAGGTTATTATTGGTGAGGCAGATCGCCTGCAGACTCTGCTCGACAGAATGTTGGGACCAAGTCGTCCGCCACGCCTGGAAGAGACAAATATTCATGAGGTACTGGAGCGGGTGCGAACTCTTGTTACTGCGGAGGCTGGAGAGTCATCACTACAGATAAAGCAAGACTATGATCCCAGCATTCCAACCATTATGGCTGATCCAGATCTGTTAATTCAGGCTCTGCTCAACATTGTTAAAAATGCGGCACAAACTCTCAACAACAGTGGTGAGATTCAGCTTAGAACACGCATATTGCGCCAGGTGACTATTGGTCATAAACATCATCGCCTGGTCTGTAGTCTGGAGGTTCAGGACAACGGCCCCGGGGTCTCGGAAGAGCTTCAAAAAACCATTTTTCTACCCATGGTAACAGGACGTGCCGAGGGAACTGGCCTCGGCCTCTCAATTGCGCAGTCTATTATCCATCGCCAGGGCGGGGTGATTGAGTGTAATTCCAGGCCCGGCAAAACCATATTCACCTTATTGATTCCGCTGGAGGAATAGAAGATGACTCAGGATACAAAAGTTAGCGAAAAAAACAGAGGGCAGATCTGGGTTATTGATGATGACCGTTCTATTCGCTGGGTTCTGGAGCGAGCACTACAAAAAGCAGGAATGGAGGTAGAGACTTTTAGTGATGGTAATGAGGTGCTGGATAGGCTGGAGCGTGAGAGCCCGGACGTTGTAGTGAGTGATATTAGAATGCCGGGTATTGATGGGCTGGCCCTGTTGAAGGAGATTGGTGCAAGACAACCGGATTTGCCGGTGATCATCATGACCGCCCACTCTGATATGGATAGTGCAGTTGCAGCTTATGAAGGGGGTGCTTTTGAATACCTGCCCAAGCCATTTGATATTGAAGAGGCCACCGGTCTGGTGCAGCGTGCTGTTGAGCAGGTGCATAGTAAACGTACCAGGCAGAGAGAAAAAGGAGAGACCGTAACTGACATCATAGGAGAGTCTCCTGCCATGCAGGAGGTGTTTCGTGCAATTGGGCGTTTGGCGCACTCCAATATGACGGTGCTGATCAACGGGGAATCCGGTACAGGCAAGGAGCGGGTTGCTCAGGCGTTGCACCGTCACAGCCCACGGGCAGACTATCCATTTATTGCCCTTAATATGGCCGCAATTCCCAGAGACCTTATGGATTCAGAACTGTTTGGTCATGAGAAGGGTGCATTTACAGGCGCCACAGGTGTGCGCAAGGGCCGCTTTCAGCAGGCTGATGGAGGCACCCTGTTTCTGGACGAGATAGGGGATATGCCGCTAGAGACGCAAACCAGACTGTTGCGCGTGCTCTCCGAAGGTGAGTTTTACCAGGTGGGCGGACATGCGCCAACCAAGGTGGATGTGAGAATTATTGCGGCTACCCATCAGGACCTGGAGGCGGCGGTCCAGGCTGGAGATTTTCGTGAGGATCTCTACCACCGTCTCAATGTTATCCGTGTTCATGTGCCTGAGCTCTCCGAGCGCAGAGAGGATATTCCGCTGTTGGCAAACCACTTTTTAAGGCTGGCGGCAGAAGAGCTTGAGGTAGAGGAGAAGGAGCTGCTTCCTGAAACAATGAATTATTTAAGTGGTCTGGAGTGGCAGGGCAACGTGCGTCAACTGGAGAACACCTGTCGCTGGATCACAGTAATGGCACCAACCAGGAATGTCTGTGTGGGTGATCTTCCAGCAGAGCTGCGTGCAGAGGGAACAGTTGGCGGTGATAGCTGGGAGAAGGCCCTTGAGCAGTGGCTGAGACAGCATCTCAACCAGGAAGAGGAAGGGTTGCTTGATCAGGTTGTTCCAACCATGGAGAAGATTCTGATCAAGACTGCGCTGGAGCATACAGCAGGCAAGAAACAGGAGGCCGCCCGTCTATTGGGGTGGGGGCGAAATACCCTGACCCGTAAAATCAAAGAGCTCTCCCTGGACGAGCATCGTGAATAACGCCACCTGATAAATCATTGTATAATGGGGAGATGAGCCGGCTATTTTCTATTATGTTGATCTCAATGCTATTCCTGCTTTCAGGTTGTGCAGAGCAGGGTGGTGCCCAGGTCAAAACTACAAAAGTAGAAAAGAGATTGGTCACACCACAACATGAGCCGAACAAACAGATAAGAGAGAAAGCCGATAAAGGCACCACCTCTATACGTCGTTGGGAAGTCTATCGAGGCCATATTACCAAGACATTTTCACGAGCAGCGAGAAACACAGGCATACCTGGCGTACATATACGCAAGCTGGAGGAGTTGTTTTCCGAGCAGATCAATTTTCGCAAAGATATTCAAAAAGGGGATCACTTTACGGTTGTATTTCAACCGGGAGCAGACGGCACACTGCAGAGTGGAAAAATTCTTGCTGCCGAGCTTAATAATCAGGGCAAACCCATACGTGTGATTAACCACACCAACCGTCGTGGAGTGTCACGTTTCTATAGTGGAGACGGTACTCCACTGGAGGCAGATTTTTTGCGTAGCCCGCTAAAAAACACCAAGATAAGTTCGCACTTCACGCTGCGTCGTTACCATCCAGTGCTCAAGAAGTATCGTCCACACAGGGGTACAGACCTTGTTGCCGCAACCGGAACTCCAGTAATGGCAACAGCAGGTGGCGTTGTAGAGAAGCGGGAGCGACAGAGAGGGTATGGAAACGTCATATTCCTGAGTCATGCCGGCGGGAAATACACCACTGTATATGCACACCTTTCACGTTTTGCAAAAAAGCTTAAGGTGGGAACACGAGTAAGGCAGGGCGAGGTAATCGGTTATAGTGGAAGCACTGGATTGGCAACCGGGCCTCATCTCCACTACGAGTTCAGAAAAGATGGTGAGTACAAGGATGCAATGCAGGTTGCACTGCCACGCACCAACAAGCTATCTACAGCAGAGCGTAAATATTTCTATCAGGCTACGGCAAAACTGCGCAAGGTTTTATTGAATCGTCATAAGAGCAGACAGCTTGCAATGAAGCAGTGAGCTCTCTCTCTACCCTTACCAGCCTTTTCAAGTTTAGCCCGTTTATTGAGAATAGTTGCCGACAGGATCAAACCCTGTTGCAGCGGCTTATCCAATCAAAAACCATCAGCTCAACAGTTGATGAGGAACATTACCGACAACAACTAAAGAGACTATTGGCACCAGTCAAGAGTGACCAGCAGCTCTCAAAGGCGCTACGCTTATTCAGGCGTGACGAGATGGTAAGGATCGCGCTGCGTGATCTTGCTGGCTGGTCTGATTACCAGACAACAGTCAGTGAGCTTTCGGCATTGGCTGATGTTGTAGTTTCAGAGACTCTAAACCTGCTATACCAATGGCAGTGTGATGAGGAGGGAACCCCGAAAGGGGAGCAGAGTGGTCGACCACAGCAGATGATTGTGGTCGCAATGGGCAAACTTGGAGCCAGAGAGCTCAACTTCTCTTCAGATATTGATCTTATTTTCACCTATCCAGAGGATGGTGAGACCAGGGGCAGGCGCCCATGGATCAGCAACCAGGAGTTTTTTACCCATCTGGCACAACGCCTGATTCGTACCATTAACAACAAGACAGCAGATGGCTTTGTGTTTCGTGTTGATATGCGACTGCGCCCATTTGGTGAGAGCGGTTCTATGGTCTCATCATTTGATGCCATGGAAGATTATTATCAGATTCATGGAAGAAGCTGGGAGCGCTATGCATGGATCAAGGGCAGAGTGATAGCAGGAGACAGCGGTGCAGGAGAGCAACTGTTAAACCTGTTGCGGCCATTCATATATCGACGTTACATTGACTACAGTGCATTCGAGTCGCTACGTGAAATGAAGATGATGATTGCACAGCAGGTACGTAAAAAAGGGATGGAAGATGACCTCAAGCTGGGGCCAGGCGGTATACGTGAGATTGAATTTATAGGTCAGGCTTTCCAGCTGGTGCATGGGGGCAGAGAACCAGAGTTACAGGTACGCCCTATTCTCAAAGTGCTGCCACTACTCTCTAAACGTGGGGAGATAAGCAGAGAAGAGGAACAGGAGCTGACAGAGGCCTACATTTTTCTGCGCAACGCTGAACATCGCCTGCAGGAGTATGAGGATAGACAGACCCAACGGCTTCCATCCAGCAAAGAACAGCGTGTGTTACTGGCTGAGTCTATGGGATTTGATAGCTGGAAAGAGTTTTTTGTTCAGCTCGAAGAGCACCGGGGCCGAGTACAGAGACGATTTGAGGAATTGTTCGCTGTCCCAGATGAGCGTGCCCCAGAAAAAGAGCAGCATCCCCTTAACCAGGCGTGGTCAGATCTTGATGACGGCATATCTGTGGAGCAATTAGTCGAGCAGTTTTCACGGCACTTCGATGAACCGGAAAATATCATAGCCTCTCTGCAGCAACTAAATAGCTCATCAACAGTCCAATCCATGAGCAGGGAGGGAAAAGAGCGTCTGGATAGATTGATGCCGCTGTTGATAGAGGCTGCCTCAAGGCAGGATGATTCAGATCATAGCCTGAAGCGGGCCATTCATCTGGTAGAGTCGATAGGCCGACGCTCCGTCTACTTTACTCTGCTGGCAGAAAATCATCACACACTAGAGCACCTGCTATTTTTGCTACAGAAAAGTGAATGGATTTCAGAGCAACTATCGCAGACCCCAATGTTGCTGGATGTGGTGCTGGATCCACGCAATCTCTTCCTTCCCGAGGAGCGTCAATCATTGACAGAAGAGCTTCTACTGCTGGGTAGCCGGGTAGATAAACAGGACCTTGAACAGCAGATGGAGTTGTTGCGCCACTTTCAGCGTAGACACATGGTTAAGGTGGCAGCGGTTGATGTAATGGACAGGCTGCCGATTATGGAGGTAAGTGATGCCCTGACCTGGATAGCAGAGAGCGTGGTGGAGTACTGTTTTCAGCTGTCGTGGGATGAGATGACCAGGCGCTGGGGACAGCCACGTATGCGCAAAGAGAGCATGGCAGCCCCGGGATTTCTGGTTATCGGATATGGCAAGATGGGAGGGATTGAGCTTGGCTATGGCTCAGACCTTGACTTGGTATTTCTCCATACAGGCCAACCAGAAGATCCATTTAGCCGTAAACAGCAACCTGTTACCCGGCGTGAATTCTATATCAGGCTGGCACAGAGAATGATCCACCTAATTAGCACTCGCACCATGAGCGGACGACTCTACGAGATTGATTCACGCCTACGCCCTAATGGCGCATCGGGATTGCTGGTCTTGGATTCAGAAGGGTTCCTGGACTACCAAAAGAAGGATGCGTGGACCTGGGAACACCAGGCACTGGTACGTGCCCGGGTGATTTTTGGTGGCGCAAAGGCAAGAGCAGAGTTTGAAAAAATTAGAAGGACAATCCTGAGTCAGCAGAGAGACGAGAGAGAGCTGCAGTCCGAGGTTAGTGATATGCGAGAGAAAATGCGTGACTCGCTAGGCCAGTGCGGCAAAGACGAGATCAACCTTAAACAGATGAAGGGAGGAATGGTTGATATCGAGTTTATGGTTCAGTACATGGTGTTACGCTGGTCATTACAGCACCCATCCTTAATGCAGTGGACAGATAATATTCGTCTACTGGAGCAGCTGGCCGAAGAGGGGCTGATTACTGATGATGAAGCAAAAACACTTGAGGAAAATTATCGTAGCTATCGAAGGCGTGCCTACCACCTATCCCTACAAAACAGGAAAGCAATCGTCTCTGCAGAAGAGTTTGTTGTAGAGCGTAAGCAGGTCACCAAAATTTGGGATCGCCTGTTGTAGGCAAGATAGTGTAGCCCTCCGCATTATTTGGAAGCCACGTGGCTGGATATGCTAGTCTCGTGATAATGAGAGAGACTGTCACTGCCAATGAACCGGTTGACTCACCACATGCCAGATCTGTGGATGAACTGCTGGAGATGCTCGATGCATCAGTGCATGGATTGGATCAGAATGAGGTGCAGAGGCGTCGATTAGAGTATGGGTTGAATACTCTTCCCCAGCCACCCAAGCCTGGGATTATGGCAATCTTTATCCGCCAGTTTTTTAGCCCACTAATTTATGTTCTTCTTTTTGCGGCATTGGTATCGCTCAGCCTTGGACACTATTTGGATGCAATTTTTATCGCCGCAGTACTTCTTATCAATGCCACTATTGGTACGGTTCAGGAGCACTCCGCAGAGAAGAGTGCGAAGGCGCTTCGTTCCATGGTCAGGACCGTCGCAAATGTTTTGCGTGAAGGTGAGCCCCTGGAACTTGATTCTGAGGAGTTGCTCCCGGGGGATATTGTTTTTCTTGGTTCAGGGAACAGGGTGCCAGCAGATATACGGTTGATCAGTGCCAAAGGGGTAGAGGTTGATGAGTCCCTGCTGACTGGTGAGTCGCTGGCTGTTGCCAAGAGTTCAGAGGGAGCATATGCGCTGGATAGTGCGGTTGGTGACCGCCTCAACATGCTCTTTAGCGGGTCAATCATCGTCCGTGGTCGTTGTCATGGCCTGGTTGTAGCGACAGGAGAGCAGACGGAGATCGGCAAGATTGCTGGCTCTCTATCAGCTACAGAGAGTGCGAAGCCGCCATTATTGCTGAGGATGGAGGATTTCACTAGGGTGATTGCACTTGTATTCGGGGTGATTGCTCTTCTGTTGATAGTTGTTGAACTGGTTCTAGGAGCCCCATTTCAGGAGGTTTTTCTGCTTGCTGTTGCCCTGGCGGTCTCCGTGATTCCGGAGGGGCTGCCCGTTGCAATTACTGTTGCCTTGGCGATTGGTGCCAACAGAATGGCCAAGAGAAACGTCGTTGTACGTCGCCTCTATGCAGTGGAGGCCTTGGGCTCATGCACTTTTATAGCCTCTGACAAGACAGGCACATTGACAGTTAATGAGATGGCCGTAGCCATGGTTGCTCTTCCTGGTGGTGAGCTCTTGAGGATAGATGGCAGGGAGAATTTGCAGGATCATCTCCCCGTCTCACAGCAGCAACAGTTGGGGGCTCTGGCAAGGAGTGTTGCGCTTAATAATGAGGCGTATCTTGGGATGCGCAATGGTAAATGGGTTCATCATGGGGATGCGGTGGATGTTGCACTACAGATTTTTGCATACAGGGCTGGAGTGATTCGGCAGGATGCAATGAGTGAGTATCCGCTGGTTGAGGATATCCCTTTTGAGTCAGAGAATCGTTTCTCTGCATCCCTCCACCAGCATGGTGACAGAGAGTTGGTTTTTGTTAAAGGGGCGCTGGAGGCACTGTTGCCGATGTGTGCCGGAATGGCATTAGCTGATGGGAAGATGGAGATTGATGAGAAAGTGGTGCTGGCGCAGTCAGAACAGCTGGCCAGAGAAGGGTATCGGATTCTGGCAGTTGCAGGTGGTGTTCGCCAGATAGCAGATGGCAGCCCGTTTACAGTAATGGATCTGGAGGGGCTTACCTTCCTGGGTCTGGTGGGGATGATTGATCCATTGCGGCAGGAGGTAAAGGGGGCGATAGAGTCCTGTCGTCATGCCGGTATTGATGTCTCGATGGTGACTGGGGACCATCCGGTAACAGCCCTCGCAATCGCCAGAGAGCTTGGGATGGCAGAGTCAGAACAACAGGTTGTTACCGGCTATCAGCTGAGGCAGGCGGAGGAGGATGGTGAGGCTGCGGTTGACAGACTGACCAGAGATACGCGAGTCTTTGCGCGTGTTGATCCTTCACAGAAGGTTGTAATTACCAGATCACTCATCCGTAACGGCCACTTTATTGCAATGACCGGGGATGGGGCCAATGATGCGCCTGCACTTAATGCGGCCAATGTCGGGGTCTCGATGGGGGTACAGGGGACAGATGTCGCCCGTGAGAGCTCGGATATGATCCTGGTTGATGACAACTTCACCTCCATCGTCTCCGGGATCGAAGAGGGGAGGGTGGCATACGCCAATGTGCGCAAGGTGATCTTTTTGTTGATCTCGACCGGTGCGGCGGAGGTAGTGCTCTTCTTCCTTGCATTGATGGCAGGGGTAGCGCTGCCCTTGCTTCCGGCACAACTGCTCTGGCTCAACCTTGTCACCAACGGGATTCAGGACGTTGCACTCGCCTTTGAGCCGGCAGAGGGTGATGAGATGAGGCGCCCCCCACGCAGTCCAGAGGAGCCGATATTCAATCGGCTGATGGTGGAGCGCATCATTGTCTCCAGCCTTATGATGGGGGTTACTGCATTCATCCTCTATTGGAACCTCACGCATGTTCTGGGGATGGATATAGATGCTGCCAGAAATAGCACACTGTTACTGATGGTGCTTTTTGAGAATGTCCACGTCTTTAATTGCCGGTCCGAAAGTCGATCGATTTTTCAACTCTCTCCACTACGGAATCCGCTCCTTCTTTTTGGCACGGTATTGGCGCAGTTGATCCATATTGGTGCCATGTATGTGCCTTGGTTACAGAGAGTATTGGGTGTTCAGCCCATCAGTTTCGAACACTGGTTGCAGTTGTTGGGGATTGCTTTGTTGTTGATGGTGGTGATGGAGATCCAGAAGAAAATAAACAGGCACCATCCCGGGAATGGCCCCCTTCTGGCTGCGGGGTGAAAAATGGACAGGGTGTCTGGTCTGGAGATGGCCCAGGCAGTGATCAACCAGGTGATTCAGTAGGGGATACCGACCTATCCCAGGCCGTTCCAGGTCTCGATTATGCTGTTCGGGCTCATAGAGATACTGGAAATCTCCTGTTCTACCAGCCACCTTGCAAACTCCGGATAATGTGAGGGGCCCTCCCCACAGATACCAACACTCTTGTGCTGGTTGTGACACGCCTGGATAACCCTGGAGATGCTCTCCTTGATTGCCGGATTGCGTTCATCAAACCCAGCGGCCATCCACTCGGAGTCACGGTCCATCCCCAGGGTAAGCTGGGTCAGATCATTGGAGCCGATAGAGAAGCCATCAAAATATTCGAGAAACTCCTCGGCGAGGATCACGTTGGAGGGCACCTCGCACATCATGATGATCCGGAGGCCATCTTCTCCCCGTTTCAGCCCATTCTCCTCGAGTAGACTGATGATATCTATGGCCTCGTCCAGGGTGCGTATAAAGGGGATCATGAGCTCTATATTTGAGAGCCCCATTTTCTCCCGTGCCCGCTTTATCGCCTTGCACTCCAGTTCGAAACAGGGGCGGAATGGTTCCGACAGCTGCCGTAGTGCCCCCCTGTATCCAATCATTGGATTAGACTCAAATGGCTCATACTCTCTGCCGGCAATCAGGTTTGCATACTCGTTTGATTTGAAGTCTGAGGTTCTGATGCGTACTGGGTTTGGGGAGAATGGCGCTGCAATAGTTGCTATCCCCTCGGTGAGTTTCTCAACATAAAATTCGATGGGTGATCCATAGCCGGATATTTTTCTCTCTATCTCATCTCTACTCTCAGCGGGGAGATTTTCGAAATCGATAATCGCCCTTGGGTGGATGCCGATGATATTGCTGATGATGAACTCCATCCGCGCGAGTCCAACCCCATCATTGGGGATGGAGGCGTAGTCGAAGGCGCGCCCGGGGTTTCCAATATTGACCATCATTCTGGTTTTGAGCGGAGGCAGTGACTTGATTGGTGTGGTAATAAGCTCAAATGCGAGTGCCTTATCGTAGACATAACCATCATCACCCTCCGCACAGGAGATGGTGACAGTGTGGTCGTTGGGGATGGATTCGGTTGCATCCCCGGTGCCGACAATTGTGGGGATCCCCAGCTCCCGCGCAATAATGGCTGCATGGCAGGTACGGCCCCCGCGGTTGGTGACGATGGCTGAGGCCCGCTTCATGATCGGCTCCCAATCTGGATCGGTCATGTCGGTAACCAGAATATCACCGGGCTGAATACGCTCCATCTCCGAGATGTTGGCAATGATTCGTGTGGTTCCGTTGGTGATGGCCTGCCCAATGGCGCGTCCCTTGGCCAGAACGGTACCCCTCTCCTTGAGTTTGTAGCGGTTAATGGAGTTGGTTGTTTTCTCCTGACTCTTTACCGTCTCCGGGCGTGACTGGACGATATAGATTTTGTTGTCGACACCATCAAGGGCCCACTCAATATCCATAGGGCGTCCATAGTGCTCCTCGATGGTGACGGCGTAGCGCCCCAACTCATGAATCTGCCGGTCATTGAGGCTGAAGCGGTTACGCTCCAGTTCAGGGACACGTTCGGTAACGATAAAATCCTTCAGATTGTCCCGTGCATAGATCTTGCGGATCTCCTTTGATCCCAGTGTCCTGCTCAGGATGGCGTGATGTCCTGTGGCCAGTGTCGGTTTGTAGAGATAGAACTCATCGGGGTTGACTGCTCCCTGTACCACCGTCTCCCCAAGGCCATAGGCTGAGGTGATAAGGATTACATCCCTGAATCCGGACTCCGTATCCAGGGTGAAGAGCACGCCGCTGGAGCCGAGATCGCTACGTACCATCTGCTGTACCCCGACCGATATTGCAATGCTCTGGTGGTCGAAGTGCTGATGCGCCCGATAGGAGATGGCGCGGTCATTGTAGAGCGAGGCAAATACATTCTTGATTGAGGCGAGGACACTCTCCACTCCACAGACATTAAGGTAGCTCTCCTGCTGTCCGGCAAATGAGGCGTCGGCAAGATCCTCGGCGGTCGCCGAGGAGCGGATGGCAACACTCAGTTTTCCATCAGTCTGCCCCTCCAGTTTTTCATAGGCGGAGGTTATGGCATTGAGCAGGGGAACGGGAAATGGGGAGTCAAGAATCCAGCGCCTGATCTCAGCACCACACTCCTTCAGCGCATGAATATCGGTGGGGTCCAGTGCCTCAAGTGACTGGTGGATCCTCTCGGTCAGGTGGCTGTGGGCAAGAAAGTCCCGGAATGCATGGGCAGTGGTGGCAAAGCCGTTGGGAACCCGGACACCCTTGTCCGAAAGGGCATGGATCATCTCGCCAAGAGAGGCATTCTTGCCCCCAACCTGACCCACATCCCCCATCCCCACCGAATCAAGCCAGACTACGTAGTTATCTACCACCCATCTCCTCCTTTGAGAAAGGTCTCATTAGGGTCGATATGAGTCTTGTAGTTTCTAGCAACTTAATTCCATAGTGGAATAAAGCTAAAGATTGGCACAAATATAGATATCAATATCACTGTTAACCCGTACATGGTGCGCCCTCGTATGATTGTCTTGACCCCCATAATCAGGGTGGCAGTTGCAATAACTACTCCAATCACCCCTAGCCCCAAGGCCATCAAGGCGAGCACGAGCCATGTTCTTGCGGCCGATAATGATGCTCTCTCTTCCGTGTCGACATCATGGGGGTTTCCTGCAATCAGGAAATAGATGATGGGTATTATTGGAAGAGCCATCATAAAGACATCGATAAAAGTAACGTTGGTTGTTCCCATCATGTTTGTTTGCTCATTGAGCATCCTCCCTTATTGAGAGGGAGAGATTGCTGGTTTGTTAAGGGCTGTGGGTTACTTGGGTGTGTAGCTGAATTTTTGTCCGCCGATTGATGCTTCGTACATCAATCCACCTTTGGCTATTGTGAAAGAGGCCATCCCTTTGTTGTACTGCCCTGTTGTTGTAGCGTCATTTCTTCCGCCGCTCGCTCCTACAGAATTACCAATGGTTGATGCTGTTCCAGAGACTCCAGCAGTAATTGCCACGGCATTTGCTTGCGCACTAAATTCAAACTTGCCCGTGGTGAATTCCTCAAATGCCCGCTTGTCCTGAAAGAAGATGATTTGGCTGAATGCCTGTGCACCAAGCTGAAATCCTATTGTTAGTTGTGTTGCTGTGGTGTCACCGACATGGTCATGCCCAACATATACTCTACCATCGCCATAAGAGCCGCCAATACCAATACCAACCTTTCCAATAGTCGGAAACACGGCATAGCCATGGGCATCATTAAAAAACCCACCGCTTTCGCCAGCTTTTTGAAAAATTTCGATAGTCTCATGAAATTCATCTGCCCAGACATTGCTAAATGAGAGCAGAAGAGAGAGAGCAAGAGATGGAGCCAGCTTGATGTGTTTCATAAATAATTTTCTCCAGTGGTGTGGCGCAAGATTATGTGTGACTAGTATTGTGACAATGACGTAACCAACCTAACAATCCTGTACGGAAATGTCCAATAATTTAGCTAAGGGGCGTGGATGAGAGCGCTTTACATGTATGGTAGCTATTCATTGATAAGTACAACGTAACAGGTTACCGTCATCTGATGATTTTTATGGATAGGCAATGAGTGAGTATTTTGTAGGTCTGATGTCAGGCACCAGTATGGATGGTGTTGATGCTGTGGTTGTTGATTTTTCAACCTTCCCCCCATCTCTCTGTGCAACAGATGTGACCCAAATTTCACCATCTCTTAAAGAGAGAATTCTTGCTCTCTGCATGGAGGGGGAGAATGAGATTGAGAGGATGGGAGAGTTGGATGTTGAGTTGGGAGTGCTTTTTTCAGATGCCGCAGTAGCCGTGGTTGAGAAAGCAGGTCTGGCAGCAGAGAAGATAGTGGCGATTGGCAGCCATGGACAGACAATTCGTCATAAACCAACTGGTAGTACACCGTTCACCCTGCAGATTGGCGACCCTAATATTGTTGCGCAACGGACAGGAATCACCACGGTGGCAGATTTTCGTCGCCGTGATATTGCTGCTGGAGGAGAGGGCGCACCATTGGCGCCAGCCTATCACCGCTGGTTGATGAGAGGGCAAAGTGGTGCTGTAGTCAATATTGGGGGCATGGCAAATGTAACGCTCTTACCAGCAGACAGAGGCGCTCCTGTGGTTGGGTTTGATACCGGTCCTGGTAATGTGTTGATGGATTATTGGGCTGAAGAGTCATTCGGCACAAGAATGGATAAGGATGGTCTCTTTGCCAGGCAAGGAGAACTATCCTCCAGCCTGTTGAAATCTATGTTGAGCGATCCTTTCTTTTCACGGCCATCTCCAAAAAGTACAGGGCGTGAGCTATTTAATAGTGACTGGCTTTATGGTGGCTGGAGTTCACTAGTTAAATCGCTTCCGGTAGAGGATGTTGCCGCCACTCTATGTGAACTGACGGCCGTTACAGTCGCAGATGCTGTGCGTGACCAGAATGTTGGTAGGCAACAGTTGTTGGTATGTGGGGGCGGAGCGCACAACTCCTTTCTTCTGGAGCGCATGGCTGTAAATTTATCGGGCTGGAGTGTTGATTCAACAGCATCGATTGGGGTTGATCCAGATTGGGTAGAGGCAGTAGCTTTTGGCTGGCTGGCTCGTCAAACCGTTCGTGGAGATGTTGGTAATATCCCATCTGTTACAGGCGCAAACCAATCGGTAATACTGGGTGCAATTTTTCCTGTAAAATCTGCATAATTATTAATGAGTTTTTAACCTGACAGCGGATTGCTTAATGAAGACAAAAGCGCGTGACTTACTGATTTTATTGACCGGATTAATCCTTGGGATTTCACTTGCCGTGGAGCGTAGTGTATTGGCTGAACGGGAGGAGGGCGCTGTTGTTCCACTGCCGCTGGATGAATTACGGGCCTTTAGTGAGGCGTTTAGTAATATTAAAAATAGCTATGTTGAAGATGTGAGTGATGAGGAGCTGCTTAATAACGCAATCAAGGGGATGGTGAGTGGCCTGGATCCACACTCATCCTATCTGTTGCCAGAGGCACATGATGAGCTACAGGTTAGCACTACAGGTGAGTTCGGTGGTCTGGGGATTGAGGTGGGCATGGAGGATGGCTTTGTCAAAGTGATCTCACCAATTGATGATACTCCAGCACAGCGCGCAGGAATGCAGGCAGGTGATCTGATCATACGCATTGATGGCACAGCTGTTCAGGGCATCACCTTGGGTGATGCAGTCAAGAAGATGCGCGGCAAAGTTGGCACAAAGATTGAGCTTACCGTGGTGCGCAAGGGGGAAGATCAGGCTCTGACAGTTAATATTATTCGGGATGTGATAAAAATTCGTAGTGTTAAAAGCCGCACCCTGGAGGATGGTTTTGGATATGTACGAATCAGTCAGTTTCAGATGCGTACGGGAGAAAATCTTGAAAAGGCCATCAAGAAATTGATCAAAGAGAATGATGGAGAGGATCTGAACGGGTTGGTGCTGGATCTGCGCAACAACCCTGGAGGTGTGTTGAGTGCTGCGGTAACTGTTGCAGACGCATTTCTGACAGATGGATTGTTAGTCTATACGGATGGTCGTGTGAAAGATTCAAAAATAGAGTTTGAGGCTGATTCAGATGACATCATGAATGGTGCACCATTGGTTGTATTGGTGAATAGTGGGTCTGCTTCAGCATCCGAGATTGTCTCTGGAGCACTACAAGACCACAAGCGGGCGGTAATAATGGGTACCAAGACATTCGGCAAAGGCTCTGTGCAGACAATCCTGCCAATGCGTGAAGGTGCGGCTCTGAAACTGACAACGGCACGTTATTACACACCATCTGGACGCTCTATTCAGGCAGAGGGGATTGCCCCGGATATTGAGTTGAGCAATATCAAAATCGAAAAGAGTGACAAAGATAAAAAGAAGAATCTTCATCGTGTTTCAGAGAGAGATCTTTCTGGCCACCTAAGCAATGGGAATGGCGAGACCTCTAATGGTGATGACGATACAGGAACGAGGAAGGCTGATGACGGTGAGGAGCCAGAAACAAACCTGGCAGAGGATGACTTTGTTCTGTTTGAGGCCCTGAATATGCTTAAAGGGCTACATCTGCTGCACGCTCCACATTAGGGATAGATCAATGGGTAGTGATATTTCTGTATTGGTTCCACTGGCAGAGGGGTTTGAAGAGCTGGAAGCAATAACCATTGTTGATCTGTTGCGACGAGCAGGGATCAAGGTAGTGGTTGCCGGACTGAGTGATGGCCCAATTAAAGCCAGTCGTGACACCGTGCACATTGCAGATATGTCACTTGATGAAGCTCTGCAACAAGATTATGAGATGGTTGTGTTGCCCGGTGGCCTGCCAGGGGCGGATCATCTAAATGCAGATCCACGTATCCATAAGCTGGTTCAGAAAATGGCAGCTGAAGATAGATATACAGCAGCAATTTGTGCGGCACCAAAGGTGTTGGCTGATGCCGGGGTGTTAAATGGTAAAGAGGCCACCAGTTATCCAGGCTTCTTGCAGGGGACATCTGCCAATATTATTGAGGATGCTGACGTGGTTTCCGATGGTAAAGTCATAACCTCACGAGGGCCGGGGACTGCAATGGATTTTGCGCTTGAATTGATTGAGGCTCTGCTGGGCAGAGAGGCACGTCAGGATGTAGAAGAGCCACTGGTACGTGGCTAGAGTGAGACATTAGTGAAGCAACAACTAAAACAACTTGTTGAGTCTGCATTGGCTCATCTCTGTGAGTCAGGTGTCCTTCAGCTGGAGAGCGACCCTGCTGTTCTTATTGAGCGCACAAGAGACCAGAGTCATGGTGATTTTGCCACCAATATGGCTATGGTTTTGGCAAAACAGGCTAAAACAAACCCACGGGAACTGGCGCAGAAAATTGTGGGGGCCCTGCCAGAATCGGAGCAGGTAGTAAAAACAGAGATTGCAGGCCCCGGATTTATTAACTTCTATCTCTCTGATGCAGCTTATGGAGAGGTGATTAGTGAGGTCCTGCGTGTTGGGGACAAGTATGGTGAAAGTGATGTTGGTGGTGATGAGAAGGTGGTAATGGAGTTTGTCTCTGCCAACCCGACCGGACCGCTCCATGTTGGTCACGGGCGTGGGGCTGCCTATGGTGCGGCAACAGCCAGCCTGTTGCGAGCAACTGGTTATCAAGTTCACTGTGAGTACTACGTAAATGATGCGGGCCGTCAGATGGATATTTTGACGGCCAGTGTATGGATGCGTTATCTCGATCTTTGTGGTGAGGAGGTGGTGTTCCCGGTTAACGGATATCAGGGTGACTATATCTGGGATATTGCAGCAACGCTCCATCGCGAGCAGGGAGAGCTGTTTTTGCATCCAGTTGATGTTGTGATGGATGGGGTCCCTGAGGATGAGCCAGATGGAGATAAAGAGGCGCATATAGATGGTCTTATATTTCAGGCGCGTAGTCTGCTGGGGAGTGAGCAGTATTCCCAGATTCACCATGCAGCAATCAGTGCCATCCTGGGAGATATCAGAGATGATCTTGCTGAATTTGGCGTGATCTACGATGAGTGGTTTTCAGAACAGTCGTTGATGGACGACAGCACTGTTGATCAGGCTATTGAGAAGCTGCAGGCCAGTGATGATATATATGAGCAAAATGGCGCGCTCTGGTTTCGTTCTACAAACTATGGTGATGAGAAGGATCGTGTTGTAGTTCGTGACAATGGCCTCAAGACCTATTTTGCATCAGATATTGCCTATCATATGAACAAGCTTAATCGTGGCTTTGACAGGATGATAAATATATGGGGTGCAGATCATCATGGCTATGTGCCACGGGTGCGGGCAGGTCTTGCGGCCATGGGGCAGGAGCCGGATCGGCTAGAGATATTGTTGGTGCAGTTTGCATCACTCTATCGGGGCGGTGAGAAGGTGCAGATGTCCACGAGGAGCGGTTCTTTTGTAACTCTCAGAGAGCTGAGGTCTGAGGTTGGTAATGATGCTGCAAGGTTCTTCTATGTACTAAGAAAGAGCGAGCAGCATATGGATTTTGATCTGGATCTTGCGCGCTCTCAATCATCAGAAAACCCGGTTTACTATATTCAGTATGCCCATGCGCGAATTCATAGCGTAATGCGACAGATGGGTGAAAAAGGGATGGAGTGGAGTCAGGAAGAGGGAGAGTCAAATCTTCACCTGTTAACTGAGTCGCATGAAAAGATATTGATGGTTGGAATATCACGTTATTCAGAGTTGCTGGAGAGTGCAGCACTTCAGCGTGAGCCACACCAGTTGGCACATTATCTGCGTGATCTTGCCCATGAGTTGCATACATACTACAACGCACATCAGTTTCTGGTGGATGATCAGGTGTTGAGGAATGCACGAATAACTCTTATTCTGGCTGCGCGGCAGGTATTTGTTAATGGTTTGAGGCTGCTGGGCGTATCGGCGCCGGAAGAGATGTAATGGTTGCTCTGCACAAGATGATAGGGAAATCTTCCGGATCAGCAATTATTCTGTTGGCACTGGTTGCTGCGGGTATCTTTGGGGGGTATCTGTATTGGCTGAAGATGCCGGCAGAGCCAGAGCCTAAACAGAGCGTGAAACAGGATGGTGACAAGGGCAAGAAGGCAGGGCAGGAGAGCGAGGATAAGTTTCAGTTTGACTTCTTTTCCATGCTACCGGAGGAGGAGTACGCAGGTGTTGAGGAGAGGCCCAGGAAACAATCAGAGAGCTCTTCGAAGAAGAGTGGCAAGAAAAAGCAGCCAGTAAAGAGATCATCAACCCCGAGAGGGAATTACTTGATTCAGTTGGGTGCGTTTCGCAGCAAAGAGGCTGCTGATAAACAGAAGGCTGAGCTAATCCTTAATGGCTTTGAAAATGTCCAGATAAATAGAGATAAAACCTCTAAAGGTGCGCTCTATAGAGTAGATGTTGGCCCGTACCAAAGTTTCTCAAGTGCTGATCATGAAAAGCAGCGTCTAAACAGTGCGGGATATAAGTCGTTTCTCAAAAAGTATGTTTCAAATTCTCAAGCACGATAGTGCTAACATTATAACCTATTGAATTAACGCGCTTAACTAGAGAGGCGTTCCATTCTGAGACGGTCTCTTGTGTCAAAAAAACGTCTTGATGAGACAGAAACGGATGCCATGACACCTAGTCCAGTCCCTCCTGCAATGAGAAACAGAATGAGAATCTGGTATTTCACGGCCTCAATTGGAGGGGTTCCAGAGAGAATCTGACCAGTCATCATTCCTGGCAGACTTATAACACCTGCAGCAGCCATGGCATTCAAAATCGGAATCATGCCGGTGCGAATGGCATCATCTCGTAGTTTGCGAATGGCCTCTTGTGCGCTTTCACCAAGAGCCAGACGAGCCTCTAAAATCCTGTGCTGTTGCCAGACGCTGCTGGTCAGTCTGTCCATTCCCAGAGATATTCCATTCATGGTATTGCCCAGTAACATTCCAAGCAGAGGGATGGCATATTGAGGGTGATACCATGGGTCGTGTTCAATAATTACCAACAGAGCAAAAAGGGCTGTGACCATTGAGGAGAGAAACATGGCGACTGTTCCAGTCATGAAGCCCCAGCCACCAGATAGTTTTCTCTGCTGCCTTACATGAATCTCTCTGCCTGCCAGCAGTACCATGATCATGGACATTATTGCTACCCATAGCAGATTGCTGTGATTGAACAGTGTTTGTAGAACGAGACCTATAAACAGTAGTTGAAGGGTGGCTCTGATAGATGAAAATATGATTTTATTTTCAATGTTAATCTTGTTTATCAGGGAGATAACTGCAACCAATAGAATCAATATGGCTGCAAGCAATAAATCGGTTGGGGTTAATTGAATAAGTGAATATGTTGTCTCAGGTGGCATGTTTTGTAATCTCCTGGATTTTTCCTTCACTCATCTCAAACTGTCGTTGAGTAACCCGCAGTAACTGTTCTCTGTCATGGCTTACCCAAATCAATACGGCCTCTCTCTGTAGCTGGTATTGAAGCAACATCTTTTCAATGCGTTGTCCATTTCTTGTGTCAAGGCTAGAGGTTGGCTCATCCAGTAACAGTACTGACGGTAATAGTGCAAGTTGACGGACAATGGCAAGTCTCTGCTTCTCTCCGCTTGACAGGCGGTTAACAGACCACTGTAACGCCGTTTGGTCAAAACCACACATCTCCAGCCATGGAACTACCGGTCCGGGCATGTGTTCTTTTACAGTCTCTCCCCACCACTGACTTTCAGTAGCAAAAAATGCAACATGTCGACGCCAGAGTTTTGGTATGTATTGGATCTGGGATTTGCCGGCCAGGGTGATTTCTCCCTGGTGTGGATCAAGATCAGCGATTGCACGGAGCAGTAAAGTTTTGCCCGAGCCTGATGGGCCAAAAAGACCGATACTGTGCCCAAGGTTAATGGAGAGGTCGATAGGACCAATATGATCGGTTGCTAGCTGTTTAAGAGAGAGGCCATCCATAGCGTGTTATTGTATCCAAAATAAATTCTGAGGAGTGTTTTGTGTCATTGGCAGCCGTGAATAGTCGTGCAATCTCTGGTATTGAGGCGCCTGAGGTTGTGGTTGAGGTATTGCTGAGCGGAGGCCTGCCAGGCATATCAATAATTGGACTACCTGAGGCTGCGGTGAGAGAGGCAAAGGATCGTGTACGTGGTGCACTGATCAGTTCTGGTTTCAAGATTCCACAGAGAAGGGTAACCATAAATCTTGCGCCGGCCGATCTGCCAAAATCTGGCGCAAGGCTTGATTTGGCAATTGCAATGGGGGTTCTTGCGGCTTCTGGAGTGATCCAGCCGGAGAAATTGCACTCTTTTGAGTTTATTGGTGAGCTGGCTCTGGATGGCGCCATTCGGGAGGTTAGAGGCGTGCTCCCTGCGGCACTTAAGGCTCGTGATGTTGGTCGAGCCTTGATACTTCCGGAAAAGAATGCGACTGAGGCATCACACGTCTCCGACTTAAATTTTTACCCGGCCACAACCTTGCAACAAGTGGTCTCATTTTTTGTTGATGAGACGCCTCTTCCTGCTGTTGAGATCAATGTTGCGGAGATCGAGAAGCAGCAGGTTCCTGATCTATCACAGGTGCGTGGGCAGCATATAGCCAGAAGAGCTCTGGAGATTGCCGCTGCGGGCTCACATAATCTGCTTATGAGTGGCCCGCCGGGTACTGGAAAGACGCTGCTGGCCTCTACAATGCCTGGCATTTTGCCTGAAATGGGTGAGCAGGAGGCGCTAGAGAGCGCCACCATCTACTCAATAAACAGTCCACAGTTTGATGCATCCCGTTGGGGAGTTAGACCTTTTAGAACACCACACCACACTGCATCGGCAGTTGCTCTGGTGGGTGGTGGGGGGCGTCCTAGGCCAGGAGAGATCTCACTATCTCATCATGGAGTTCTCTTTCTTGATGAGCTTCCAGAGTTTTCTCGTAGTGTGTTGGAGGTACTGAGAGAGCCTATGGAGTCAGGAAAAATTACCATCTCTCGTGCGGCGGCACAGGTGGAGTTTCCTGCACGTTTCCAATTGATTGCCGCCATGAATCCATGTCCGTGTGGTTATTATGGTGATCGATCAGGCAAGTGTCACTGTACTCCAGACCAAATTCAGCGCTATAAGGGAAAGATTTCAGGACCATTGCTAGATAGAATTGATCTGCAGATTGAGGTCGCACGTATCCCTGCTGAAATGTTGGCAGGGGAGAGAGAGGATAATGTTGAGGATAGTAGCCAGGTAAGGCGGCGGGTCAAAAGTGCAAGAGAGATACAGATAAAGCGTCAGAGTGTTCCAAATAGTCAGCTTCAGGGTGATCAACTGGAAGAGGCGTGTGGTCTTGGGCAGGAGGAGAAGCAGTTTTTGATTGATGCGATTGATTCTCTGGGGCTGTCCGCACGTGCATATCACCGGGTATTAAGGGTGGCCAGGACGATTGCTGACCTTGCAGAGGATCGCTGGGTTGAAATGAGGCATATTGCAGAGGCGCTCTCATATAGAAAAATGGATCGAGATAGTTAACCTCTTCAAGTAGAATGCACCACCTGTAGATTGAGCATGCGCCCGTAGCTCAGCTGGATAGAGCGCCACCCTCCGGAGGTGGAAGTCAGGGGTTCGAATCCCTTCGGGCGCGCCACTTTTATCGACCACCTCTTTTGCTGTCACCATGCACCAGGGACTATTGCATCCAGTATAAATTTTTTGCTATTTAGCAGAATTTATGCATGAACGTATTTGCTTATCATATTGATAAATATAAGAAAAAACATATCTGGTAAAACACTGGACAGTACATGGCAAAGTCGTTAGAGTCCCTCTGATCACGCATCTTTTGAGTGGTTTATTGCTTTTACATTAAGGAGAGAATTTTGGATAGATTCATTATCTCGTTTATGGTGGTTTGTGCAGTTTTTGTAACAGTAACAACAGCGATGGTGCTCTCGCTCTAGAGCTTTAATCTGTTTTTCAATATGTGTTGGGCATAAAAAACCCCGTACGATCGTAGATCGTACGGGGTTTTTGCAACTAAGAAGACTAGGTCTTACTGAGCAGCAGGAGCTACAGGAGCACCATAGTATGGGTAAGAAGGGCTAGACTCAGTACGGATGTCGCTCTTACCGTCAAAACGTGCATTCTCAGCAGCGTCCATGTCAGCTTCCATGTTAGAAGAACCCTTACCAGAAGCGTTGATAGTCATGCTGAAGTTACCTTCTGCGTCAGCATTTCCCTTACCAGCGCCACGTCCACGTCCGTCAAAAGCACCGTCAGCAGAACCAGTTCCGTAACCAGACTGGTTATCGTTGTCTCCACCGAAGAAAGCAGAAGCGCTAGAAGCAACAGCAACAAGAGCAATAGTAGCAATAATCTTTTTCATGATAATCTCCATCAAAATTAATAAAATAAAAATAAATCTGTTTTACGGGTGCAATGATAGTCGTATTCAATAACATTGTCAAGTATTAAATTACTATTAAATTGGTGTGCTGTGGGAGTACAGATATGGGTGTCTGAGCGCCTTATGTAGTCCAGGGGTGGCTAAAAGTTGTGGTACTCTTCGCGGCTATCGCTTCAAAACTGAATAATCAATATAGAGTGAAGATCAAGATGGTATCAATAAAAGAGTCATTGGAAGAGATTCGGCGTGGGACTGAGGAGATCCTGGTTGAATCCGAGCTTGTGGATAAGCTGAAAGAGGGGAGACCGCTACGCATCAAGGCAGGATTTGACCCAACAGCGCCAGATCTTCATCTTGGCCATACTGTTTTGATAAATAAGTTACGTCAATTTCAGGATCAGGGACATGAGGTGATGTTTTTGATCGGCGACTTCACCGGAATGATTGGTGACCCGACCGGTAAAAATGTCACCAGAAAGCCGCTGACTCGTGATGATGTATTGGAGAATGCGAAGAGCTATGAGCATCAGGTCTTCAAGATCCTTGATCCCGAGAAGACCACTATTGTATTCAACTCATCATGGATGGGCGAGAAGTCGGCCGCAGATCTGATCAAGCTTGCATCAAGACTGACCGTTGCGCGGATGCTGGAGCGAGATGATTTTGACAAGCGCTATAAGGGTGGACAGCCCATAGCGATTCATGAGTTTCTCTATCCTCTTATTCAGGGGTGGGACTCTGTAGAGCTGAAAGCGGATGTTGAGCTAGGAGGAACTGATCAAAAGTTCAATCTGTTGATGGGGCGCGAGCTGCAAAAGCAGGAAGGTCAGACACCACAGACAATTATCACTATGCCCATTCTTGAGGGACTGGATGGCGTGCAGAAGATGTCAAAGTCACTGAATAATTATGTTGGCGTTAGTGATAGCCCGGATGAGATGTTTGGAAAATTGATGTCGGTTTCGGATGAGTTGATGTGGAAGTATTTTGAGCTGCTAAGTTTTCGTCCAATGGAGGAGATAGCTTCACTCAGAAAAGGTGTTGAGGATGGGGGCAATCCAAGAGATGCAAAAGTAGAGTTGGCAAAAGAGATTGTGGCCCGCTTTCATAGTCAAGATGACGCGACTCAGGCGGAGCAGAATTTCATTAATCGTTTCCGTAAGGGCGCTATACCGGACGAGATGGATGAGGTTGAACTGATAGCAGAGGGTGATGGCCTGGCTATTGCCAATTTATTGAAAGAGGCCGGGCTTACCGCCAGCACCTCTGATGCGCTACGCATGATACGTCAGGGAGCAGTCAAGGTGGATGGTGAGAAGATAGAGGAGACGAAGTTGAAAGTCATGCCTGGAGAGGCTCAGGTTTATCAGGTTGGCAAGCGTAGATTTGCCAGGGTTACAGTTAAATAATCGAGAGCCGGTACTTTATTTTGTAAAACTGTTGACAGGCGTTTTTGAGGATGTAGAATGCGCCTCCCTGCTCAGATTGTTGTTGCTGAAAACGGCACCAAAAGCAGGTAATTCGGGTTCACCAAAAATTAATTTGAATTAGTGGTTGACAGTCGAATAGAGGGATGTAGAATACGCCCTCCTTGCACGACGTGAGTCATGCAAATGCTCTTTAAAAATCAGGTCAGATAATTTGTGTGGGTACTTGCATCGGTATCTTGCTAAGCAAGAAATATCGATTGTAAGTAACCCTAGAAAAAGTCCAGAAATGGACTCTTTCGAAGCTTACGAACAATTCGAGAAAAGATTGGCTGCCACAAGCAGCCGCAGTGATTGAACTGAAGAGTTTGATCCTGGCTCAGATTGAACGCTGGCGGTATGCTTAACACATGCAAGTCGAACGGAAACGATGGAAGCTTGCTTCCAGGCGTCGAGTGGCGGACGGGTGCGTAACGCGTAGGAATTTACCTTATAGTCGGGGACAACTCGAGGAAACTCGAGCTAATACCGGATGATCCTTACGAGGGAAAGGGGGCCTCTTCTTGAAAGCTCTCGCTATTAGATGAGCCTGCGTCAGATTAGCTTGTTGGTGAGGTAATGGCTCACCAAGGCAACGATCTGTAGCTGGTCTGAGAGGACGATCAGCCACACTGGGACTGAGACACGGCCCAGACTCCTACGGGAGGCAGCAGTGGGGAATATTGGACAATGGGGGAAACCCTGATCCAGCAATACCGCGTGTGTGAAGAAGGCCCGAGGGTTGTAAAGCACTTTCAGTAGGGAGGATTGGTTACATTGTTAATACTAATGTAACTTGACGTTACCTACAGAAGAAGCACCGGCTAACTCAGTGCCAGCAGCCGCGGTAATACTGAGGGTGCAAGCGTTAATCGGAATTACTGGGCGTAAAGCGTGCGTAGGTGGTTAGATTAGTTGGGTGTGAAAGCCCCGGGCTCAACCTGGGAACTGCATTCAATACTGTCTAGCTAGAGTATGGTAGAGGGAAGTGGAATTCTGCATGTAGCGGTGAAATGCGTAGAGATGCAGAGGAACACCAGTGGCGAAGGCGACTTCCTGGACCAATACTGACGCTGAGGTACGAAAGCGTGGGGAGCAAACAGGATTAGATACCCTGGTAGTCCACGCCGTAAACGATGACAACTAGCTGTTGGGATTGTAGTGATCTTAGTAGCGAAGCTAACGCGTTAAGTTGTCCGCCTGGGGAGTACGGCCGCAAGGTTAAAACTCAAAGGAATTGACGGGGGCCCGCACAAGCGGTGGAGCATGTGGTTTA
>JACKQG010000449.1_pt1 | contig 59974 bp, 58 predicted proteins | sample 8237621 | NCBI WGS metagenome assembly JACKQG01 (sample SAMN15677084, study PRJNA649215) | marine metagenome | biome: marine; feature: Black Sea; material: saline water; isolation source: suspended particulate matter (SPM) from the Black Sea western gyre | collected 2013-06-09/2013-06-10 | depth... | reverse complement strand
TCATAGAAATCTCATTTTCAATAAAATTTGAACTTAAAACATCAATATTTGACTTTTTACCTTTCATTAAATAAAAATTTATTTTAATAGATTATTTATAATATTTTTCATTTGTTAGTAATTTATTTAATATAATGAAATTCCTGGACTTTTCAAGTCAAGAATTTAAAGAATTAATGAGGAACAAAGCCAAATATGAAATTCTAAATCATACATAAAAAATCTATAGAAGTAGAAATTTGAAAATCTATTTATTGACTACGAGATACATATATTTTTGTAGTTTTAAATAAAAAAAGTTACATTCTATATTCATTTTCTATAGAAAAAGGTGTTGAACACACCTAAATTATAAAAACTACACTAAAAAACTAATAATGGAAAGCAATAATAAATTCAAATTCAACTTCTATGAATGGGAAAGAAAATTAAAAGACAAACCTTTTTTAAGGCAACCATTTGGTGATAAATGGGAAGAATATACTTGGGGAGAAACTGGTCAAATGGCCAGAAAATTAGCTACTGGATTAAAAACTCTTGGACTACCTCCTAAAAGTCATATTGGGCTAATGTCTAAAAATTGTAGAGAATGGATTATTGCTGATTTAGCCATATATATGGCAGGATATGTGTCTGTTCCTTTCTTTCCAACATTAAATTCCGAAGAACTAAAAAGTCTCTTACATTTTGGAGATGTAAGTGCCCTTTTTATGGGTAAAGTTAATGCATGGGATGAAATTAAAAATGGGATTCCAGATGATATGCCGTTAATTGCATTTCCACACTATAAGGATTGCTCAGAAATTTCTGTGGGTCATCAATGGTTTGATTTTATTAATAAATTTGAACCTCAACAAGAAGATTTTTACCCAGACCGTAGTGATGTGTGGACAATCATATTTACTTCTGGAACAACTGGTACGCCAAAGGGAGTAGTTCTAGATTATCAAACCAATGAAAATACAGAATGCTTAACAACTCCAGAGCACAATCCATTGAGAGTAGATTTTAATGGAAAAAATTCATTCTTCTCTTATTTACCATTAAATCATATTGCTGAAAGAATTGTAGTGGAATGGACATGTTTTAGATATGGAGGAACCATTTCTTTTACAGAATCTATAGAAACATTTGCTCAAAATCTAGGCTCTGTTCAACCAACCGTTTTCTTTGGAGTTCCAAGAATATATACAAAATTTCAAATGGGTATATTATCCAAATTCCCTCAAGAAAAGTTAAATAAACTCTTAAGTATACCTATAGTTTCTTCTTTACTTAAAATGGTTTTAAAGAAAAAATTAGGATTAAGCAAAGCAAAAGCAATTGTAACTGGAGCTGCGCCAATGCAAGAATCACAAAGAGTATGGTACAGGAGTCTTGGAGTGAAGATAACCAATGGCTATGGAATGACTGAGAATTGTGCAATATGCACTCAACTTCCAGGTGAAATTACTGACAAACCTGGGTCTGTTGGTAAAGCACAGCCAGAAGTTAAGATTAAGATAGACTCTGAAACTGGGGAAATACTAATGAGAGGGCCATATGTAATGAAAGGATATTATAATGATCCGGAGACCACAAATAACACTATTAAAAACGGATGGCTGTATACTGGAGATAGAGGTAGAATTGATGATGAAGGCAATCTATACATTACTGGAAGAGTCAAAGACGCATTTAAAACAACTACAGGTGAATTTGTTGAACCTGGGAAAATTGAAGCACTATTTGGAGATGTTACTGAATTTGAACAAATGTGTGTGGTTGGATTTGGAATAGCAGCACCAATTCTTCTTGTTGTTCCTTCTGAAGGAGCTAATTCTATTGATAAAGAAACATTAAAACAGCAGCTTAATAATAAATTAGAATCTGTAAATAAAGATCAAGTAAGTCATAGAAAGGTTTCAACCATTGTGATTATGAAAGAGGCATGGACTCCCGATAATGGACTGTGCACTCCTACACTAAAAATTAAAAGGGTTAAAATAGATGAAAAATTTATGTCTAAATATAGAGAATGGCATGAAAATAGTGAAGTTGTAATATGGGAATAAAATTTAAATTTTTTTTTGCTCTTTGTATATTTTTATTTTTTTCAACAATTACTATAGCACAAACTATAGTATCTGGTGTTGTTATGGATGAAAAAATAAATGCCCCTCTTCCGGGTGCAAGCATTATTGAAAAAGGTACAACTAATGGAACAATATCAGACTTTGATGGTAATTTTTCACTTAAGATAGCCGGAGAGTCTGGTGAGATTGAAATTTCCTATTTACGTTATACTACAATTACTTTATCTTTTGACGGAGATTCTGATTTAGGAACTATATCATTATCTACAAAGAAGAAGAAGAAGAAGAAAAAGAAGAAAAAGAAGAAGAAAGGATACTAATTAAATAAATAAAAAAATGAATTATTTTTCTGAAGAACATGAAATGTTTAGAAAAAGCCTTAGGGATTTTCTAAAAAGAGAAGTTAAACCAAATTTAAATAAGTGGGAAAATGATGGAAAAATTCCTAAAGAAATTTGGAAAAAAATGGGCGAAATGGGATTTCTTGGCCTATCATATCCAGAGAAATATGGTGGAGGTAATCTAGATTTCTTCTTTGAAGTAGTTCTAAATGAAGAAATGGCTAGACTAAATTCAGGAGGCTTTACAATAACTCAGCAAGCGGTACAATACATGTCTGGACCATATATCCTAAAATATGGAAGTGATATGCTGAAAAGCAAATATCTTCCAGGGATAATATCTGGTAATTTAATAAGCTGTATTGGAATTACAGAACCTAACACTGGATCTGATGTTCAAAATATTCAAACAAATGCTATAAAAAAAGGAGATAATTATATTGTGAATGGATCAAAAACATTTATTACCAATGGAGTGTATGGAGATTTTGTAGTCACGGTTGTGAAAACTGATCCAGCAGCTAGATCAAAAGGAATCAGTTTGTTAGTTATAGATTTAGATTCACCTGGAATAACTAAAACCAAAATTGACAAACTTGGGTGGCGTTCATCTGATACAGCAGAACTAAGCTTTGATAATGTAGTTGTCCCATCAGAAAATCTTGTAGGCGAAGAAGGTAAAGGATTCTACTATCTAATGAATGGCTTACAATTAGAAAGGCTTTGTTTCATGCCTAGTAGTATTGCTACAATGGAATTTGCAATTTCTGAATCATTAAATTACATGAATGAAAGAAAAGCATTTGGAAAAAGTATTAATAAACTCCAAGTATTAAGACATAGAATTGCGCAATTATCATCTGAAATAGAAGCATTAAAAGTATTTAGCTACTATTGCTGCAGTCTATATGACAAAAAAATATATGATGTAAAACTCTGTTCTATGGGCAAACTACTTTGCACAGAATTACATGAAAAAGTCTCTACCCAATGTCTACAATTTTTTGGTGGAAATGGATATACTGAAGATTATCCAATGGCAAGAATGTATAGAGATTCTAGGGTTGGAACAATTGGAGGAGGAACTTCTGAAATTATGAGAGAGATAATTGCCAAAATTATTATTGACGGCAAGGATTATGAAGCAGAAAAAAATAAAATATAATAAGTGTTAATATAATTTTTTAATTATGGGTAAATTAAATGGTCAAGTAGCTATTATAACTGGTGGGGCTAGAGGAATTGGAGAGGGAATATGTAAAGTTTTCTGTAATGAAGGAGCTATGGTAGCTTTATGGGACATCATGGATGAGGGTCAAAATACTGCTGATAGAATAAAAGACGAAGGGGGAAAAATAATTTTTCAAAATGTAAATGTATCAGATCAGTCATCAGTAGATAAAGCTGTTGAAAAATTAATCAGTGAATACGGAAAAATCGATATTCTAATCAATAATGCTGGAATTATAAGAGATAGATCATTTTTAAAAATGTCAAGGGATGAATGGGATAGAGTAATTGATGTAAATATTAATTCCTTATACATAACTACTAAAGCAGTATTGCCTCATATGAAAGAAGCAAAATATGGAAGAATTATAAGTGCATCATCAATTAATGCTTTTCAGGGAGCATTTGGACAAACTAATTATGCTGCTTCTAAAGCTGCAATTGCTGGCTTCACAAGAGCTCTTTGTAAGGAAACAGGAAGGTACAATATAACAGTTAATGCAGTAGCTCCTGGTTTTATTAAATCTGAAATGACTGCTTCAATACCTCCAGAAATTGTTAAAGCAGGTATTGCAATGATTCCTGTTGGCAGAATTGGTACTCCCGAAGATATGGGGCATGTATATCTGTTCCTTGCTTCAAAAGAAGCTAGTTTTGTTAGCGGTATTGTATTGCATGCAAATGGAGGAGCAATGACAATGTAGTATTAGTATATGAAAGAATCAATAAAAAATAAATTTAATCTAGAGGGAAAAGTTGCCATAATAACTGGTGCAAGTAAGGGAATAGGAAAATCTATTGCTAAAGGTTTTGTTGAATTTGGAGCAAAAGTAGCTATAAGTTCTAGAAATCAGAATTCTTTGGAAGAAGTTGCAAAAGAATTAGGTCAAGAAAATATCTTACCAATTCAATGTCATGTTGGAAAGGATGAAGATATAATTAACTTAGTCAATTCAGTAGCTAAAACTTTTGGAAGAATAGATGTTTTGGTTAATAATGCAGCAACTAATCCTTTTTACGGTGAATTAGCAGATACAGATAATGAATTATTTGATAAAGTTATTAATGTAAATTTGAAAGCTCCTCATCTATTAGCAAATAAGTGCCTTCCTTTTATGAAAAAAAATAGTTATGGAAGTATTATTAATATTGCCTCAGTTGAGGGTCTTAAACCGAGTGAAAATTTAGGAATATATAGTATTAGTAAATCTGCATTAATCATGCTTACAAAATCACAGGCTAAAGAATGGGGAAAATTTGGAATTAGATCAAATGCTATATGTCCAGGACTAATAAAAACTAAATTTAGTTCAGCTCTATGGACTAATGAAAACGTGCTAAGTAAAGTAAAAAATGATTTACCATTAAGAAAAATTGCTGAACCAGATGACATGGCAGGATTAGCATGTTTCCTTGCATCAGAAGCATCTAATTATTGTACCGGATCAATATTTGTTGCTGATGGAGGTCATATGATTTCAGCATAATAAAAAAGAATAAAATGTCAGAACAAAACATTATAAATAAAGCTTATTCTACAGAGATTGATGAATTATCTGATCTAAAAAATTATGTTGGTAAAGAAGTAGGGCTTTCAGAATGGACTACAATAACACAAGATCAAATAAACACTTTTGCAAAAATTACTGATGATAATCAATGGATTCATATTAGCCCTGAACTATGTGAAAAACATTCTCCATACAAAAAGCCTGTAGCTCATGGATTCTTAATATTATCACTTGCCCCTAAGTTTTGTTACGAGACTCTTAAACTTAATAATGTAAGTATGGCAGTTAATTATGGATGCGATAAAGTTAGATTTATGAATGCTACAAGGGTTAATTCTTCAATTAGAGCTAGAATTTCAGTAATTTCATTTGAAGATATCAAAGGTGGAATTAAGTATAAATTAAAGATCATTTATGAATTAAAAGATCAAGAAAAACCAGCATGTGTGGCTGAGTTTATTTCTATAGCTTATAAATAAAAATTAAATATGGAATCAGTATTATATAAAATAGAAGATGGCATCGCAATTGTAACATTAAATCGTCCTGAAAGATACAATGCTGTCAATGAAGATATAATTGATGGTCTTAATAATGCATTTGATAAAGCTAGTAAAGATGACAATATTAAATGTATGGTTATTAGTGGATCTGGAAGAGGTTTTTGTGCTGGAGCTGATATGACCCTTTTTGGTGAAGATTTGACTCCAGAAAAAAGAAGCAACTATATAATTGAAACATATCAACCTTTAATTAATAAATTCACACAATTGAACATACCAATTATAGGAGCCATTAATGGAAGTGCTGCAGGTGTTGGGGCTTCATTTGCATTAGCATGCGACTTTAGAGTAATGGGTCATAGCAGTTCTATTTATTTTGCATTTATAAATATTGCTATTGGTCCAGATGGTGGAGGTAGTTGGTTATTAGCTAGACAAGTTGGATATAGTAAAGCATTAGAAATAGCTACTAGTGGTAAAAAAATTAATGGAGAAGATTGCCATAAACTTGGATTAACAAACAAATTAGTTGAAGATGACAAAATATTAGAAGAAGCAATTAATTGGGCAAAAGAATTAGCTAAAAAACCAACTTTGGCAATTGGCATAACTAAAGAAGATATGATGTTTTCAATTAATAATAGTTTGCATGACACTATAGCCTTTGAAGCTAAAAAACAGATAATTGCATTTAAAAGTAAAGATCACATAGAAGGAGTTACTGCATTTGTAGAAAAAAGAATTCCAAATTTTAAAGGGAAATAATTAATTATGGATTTTAAAGAAATAAAGAATACTATAAAAGAATTTGTTGAAAAGGAATTGTTTTCTTTAGAACCCTGGATCTTGGATTCAAGTTGGGAAGAAAAATTACCAAAACTAAATGAACTAAGAGGAAAAGTTAAAAAGATGGGGCTTTGGCTCCCTCAAATCCCAAAAGAATATGGAGGACTAGGGTTAACTCTTGAACAACATGGAGAGATTAGCGAAATTCTAGGTGCTAGCCCATATGGTTTTTATGTCTTTAATTGTCAAGCACCAGATGCAGGGAATATGGAAATATTAATAGAGTTTGGTACTGAAGAACAAAAAGAAAAATATTTAAATCCACTTCTAGATGGCAAAATAAGAAGTTGTTTTGCTATGACTGAGCCTAATTTTGCTGGATCAAATCCTGTAAATATGGGAACTCTTGCAACTAAAGAAAATGGCGATTATATAATAAATGGACACAAGTGGTTTACCTCTAGTTTTGATGGAGCAAAATTTGCTATAGTAATGTTAATTTCAGATCCTAATAATGGAAATCCATACAAAAAAGCAAGTCAAATAATTGTTCCTACAGATTCAGAAGGAGTTAAATTTATTAGAAATATATCTGTAATGGGACACCCTGGTGGAGGTTGGGAAAGCCATGCTGAAATTAAATTTGAAAATGTGAAAGTTCCACTCTCAAATGTGCTAGGTGGAGATGGAGAAGGATTTTCAATAGCACAAAAGAGACTAGGCCCAGGAAGAATACACCATTGTATGCGCTGGATAGGTATGTGTGAACGTTCATTTGATTTGATGTGTAAAAGAGCTGCTAGTAGAGAACTAGCGCATGGCCAATTACTTGCAGACAAACAAACAATTCAAAATTGGATTGCTGAATGTAGAGCAGAGATTAATGCTGCAAGATTAATGATTAAGGACGCTGCACATAAAATTGATTCACAAGGAGTATATAAAACTAGAAATGAAATATCAATAATTAAGTTCTATTGTGCCAATGTTCTACAAAAGGTTGTAGACTATGCTATTCAGGTTCATGGAGCTCTTGGAGTAACTGATGATACTATACTTGCTTCATACTATAGGCACGAAAGAGCAGCAAGAATATATGATGGTGCAGATGAAGTTCATAAAAGTAGAGTTGCAAGACAAATCCTAAAAAAATATAGAGATGTCTAATTATGTACGAAAACTATATTGATAAAGCCACTAAAATTAGACAAGGAGAAGAAATAAATTCTTCAAATTTACAAGAATACTTAACTAAAATATTATCGATAAAAGGTAATATTGAAATCTCTCAATTTCCAAATGGTTTTTCAAATCTTACCTATTTAATTAAAATTGACAAAGATGAATTTGTATTAAGAAGACCTCCTCATGGTGCTAAAATAAAAACAGGGCACGATATGTTTAGAGAGTTTAATATCTTATCAAAACTCTTTCCTTTTTTTAATAAAGTTCCAAAAGTTATATCGTATTGTGAAGATGTAAAAGTTATTGGAGCTCCATTTTACTTAATGGAAAAAATTAATGGGGTTATTATCAGGGGAAACTCTAAAATGATCAATAAACTAGATAAAGACAGTATGGGTGAAATAGCAAATAATTTTATTAATAATTTTGTTGAGCTTCATTCAATTGATATACATAAATCAAAATTAAATGAAATTGGAAAAATAGATGGATATAACTTAAGACAAATTAAAGGTTGGATAAAAAGGTATAATAATTCTATAGTAGATGAATGTGCTAATTTAGAAAAAGCCGCAAAATGGTTGTTAAATAATATTCCTAAAGAGAGTTCAGCTTCATTAATACACAATGATTATAAATATGATAACATTGTTTTAAATTCTAAGAATATAAATAAAATAATTTCAGTTTTAGATTGGGAAATGTCTACTATCGGAGATCCTTTAATGGATTTAGGGACAACACTTGGTTATTGGATAAACCATAATGATCCAGATTTTATGAAAAAACTAAATCTTAATCCATCATCAGTTGAGGGTAACCCTACAAGAGATCAGTTTGTTAATCAATATGCATTAAAAGCAAAAATTAACATTAATAATTTAACTTTTTATTATGTATATGGTTTGTTTAAAATTGCTGTAATTATACAACAAATCTATTTCAGATATAACAAGGGTTTAACAAAAGACATGAGGTTTAAAAATCTAAATCTATGGATTAAAGAATTGGGATTAATTGCAAGCCAATCAATTGACAAAAAAAAATTAGATAATTTATTTTAAATAGATATGCAAATATAAGTGGATACTAATGTCTGCTAACTAATTTTTGATTTTCTTAATTTTTCAAGTTGAAATTCTATTTCTGAATCCTCAATTTTTGTAAATAATAATTCTGGTTCATTAATTCTAATACCTGGTTTTATTAATAGATCCCCGGCTATGATCTTTCCCCATTCCCATTTAATATCATGGTTATTATGGTTAAGTATTTTCTTTAATTTATTAGATGCAAAAGGTAAAAAAGGTTCTCCTAAAGTAGCCAAAATAGATGAAATTTGAAGTGATACAAATATTATATTATTAACTCTTTTTAGATCAGTTTTGAAAATTTTCCACGGTTCCTGATCAGCCAAATATTTGTTTCCATGCCTAGCTATATTTATATACTCATTACAAGATTCTCTAAACTTGAATTTCTCAACAAGTTTATTAATTAATACTACCGATTCATTTACTTTTTGTAAAACTTGTAAATCTTCCTTATCCAAGTCAATTGGTTTAGGAATAACACCGTCATAATACTTATTTGTTAGAACTACAACTCTATTAATAAAATTTCCATAAATTGCTACTAATTCATTATTGTTTCTTGCCTGAAAATCTTTCCATGTAAAATCGTTATCCTTGTTTTCAGGTGCATTTACTGTTAATACGTATCTTAAAGCATCTTGTTTATTTGGGAATTCCTTTAAATAATCGGGCAACCATACAGCCCAATTATTAGATGTAGATATTTTCGCTCCTTCCAAATTTAGAAATTCATTGGCAGGAACATTTTTTGGAAGAATATATTCTCCATGAGCTTTAAGCATTGCAGGAAAAATTATACAATGAAATACAATATTATCCTTTCCGATAAAGTGAATCAATTCTGTTTGAGGATTCTTCCAATACTTTTCCCAATCTAAATTCTTCTTGTCTGCCCATTCTTTAGTTGATGATATATAACCAATAGGTGCGTCAAACCAAACGTATAGCACCTTTCCATTAGAATCCTCTAATGGAACTGCTACACCCCATTCTAAATCCCTAGTAACAGCTCTTGGCTTTAGCCCATCATCTAACCATGATTTACACTGGCCATAAACATTTATTTTCCAATCAGACTTATGTTGTATTAAGATCCAATCTTCTAGAAAGGACTGGAACTCATCTAATTTCAAATACCAATGCCTAGTCTCTTTCAGTGATGGAGAATTACCACTTATTGATGATTTTGGATCAATTAGATCTATTGCATTATGACTAGTTCCACATTTTTCACACTGGTCTCCATAAGATTTTTCATAACTACATTTAGGACAAATGCCAACTACAAATCGATCCGGTAAAAACTGATTTGCTTCTAAATCAAAAAATTGTTCCGTAGTTATTTCCTCAAAAAAATTATTATCATATAAATTTAGAAAAAAATCAGATGCAGTTTTATGATGTAGTTTTGAAGACGTTCTAGAATAGTTGTCAAAAGAAATTCCAAAGTCTACAAATGATTTTTTTATATTTCTGTGATATCTGTCTACAATATCTTTTGGCATTAAACCCTCTTTTTTGGCTTTTATAGTAATTGGCACTCCATGCTCATCACTTCCACATATATATGCAACATCATTTCCTATTAATCTCATAAATCTTGAAAAGATATCCGCAGGTATATACACCCCTGCTAAATGTCCTATATGAATAGGGCCATTAGTATAAGGGAGTGCAGCCGTTATAGTGAAAGTTTTCTTCAATATTTATTGATTATATTAGTAAATGTAAACATTTTGCCCCTTAATAAGAAGGGTAATTTTAGTAAGTTCTTTTATATTTATTAAAAATAAAATTATGAATTTAAACAAGTTATTTTACTTATTTTTTACAATTTTGATAACAATAAATACAACGACTGAAATTTCTTCAAAAAATTTAAAAGAGATGGACAATAATTTGATTAGGCCTGAATATCTTAAAGCTGGAGATACTATTGCAATAGTAGCTCCATCAGGCGTTCTCAATGGTCAAGAAAATTACATCAAAAAAGCTAAGAAACTACTAGAAAGCTGGGAATTGAATGTCATTATTGGAAAAAATGTTTTTAATAATTATGGACATTTTTCAGGAACTGATAAAGAAAGAACTAAAGATTTTCAAAAAGCACTGGACGATAAAACTATAAGTGCAATTTGGTGTGCAAGGGGTGGTTATGGGGCTATGAGAATTATTGATGATCTTGATTATTCTGAATATTTAAAGAGCCCCAAATGGATAATAGGTTATTCTGATATTACAGCAATTCATAATGATTTAAATATTCTAGGAAGTGAATCAATCCATGGTATAATGTGTAAAAGTCTAGAAGATAAAGATCTTAATAATGATAGATCAATTCAAACATTAAAAGATGTTTTATTTGGCAAAAAATTATCATATAATCTCAATCATATACCAGAAAATAAATTGGGGAAAAGATCAGGGAAAATTGTAGGAGGAAATTTAACCTTACTTCACTGTTTAGTAGGATCAAAATCCTCAATTAATACTGAAGGGAAAATATTATTTATAGAGGATCTTGGAGAGTATCATTATCATATTGATAGGATGCTAATATCTCTAAAAAGAGCTGGCTATTTTGATCATTGCAATGGACTCATAGTGGGAGATTTTAGTGATCTTAGAAAAAATACTACACCCTTTGGAAAGAACATAAAAGAAATTATTTTAGATGCTGTTAAAGAATTTGATTTTCCTGTTCTATTTGATTTTCCCGCCGGACACGAAGAATTAAATATGCCTATAATTCTTGGAAGAGACATAATCATGGATGTTAATAATTCAAAGTCTACTATTGAGTTTTTATAATCTTTTCTAATAATTCATAAGCTGAATTTATAGAAAAAATCTTGAAAAATTTAATAACCATTCTACTGCCGTTCTTTGTATTTTTTTCTGAAATATCAGATAATTCAGAATTTGTATTAACAAAATTAATTAATGTTTTAAAATTTTTACTATCATTCATATCTTCAGAATTTCCAATATAATGGCATATCAATGTATTTTTTTTTAATATAATCTTGTCAAAACCTAACTTTACTCCTATCCATTTTAATTCAATACTTTTTAATAAATCAATTACTTGTAATGGTAATTTTCCAAATCTATCAATCAGATTATTACTAAAAAGCTCCAAATCATTATTTGTTTTAATTTTATTTAATTCTGAGTATAATTTTAATCTTTCTGAGTTAGAATTAATATAATAATCAGGGAAAAGTAATTCAAAATCTGTGTCAAAATTAAGTTGTCTTTTATTCAATTTTTCTTGAGGTATATCTAATTCCTTGAATTCCTTGTTTTTCAATTCTTCTATTGCTTCATCTAAAATTTTCTGATAAGTTTCAAATCCCATTTCGTTAATAAAACCTGATTGCTCTCCTCCTAATAAATCTCCAGCTCCTCTAATTTCTAAATCTTTCATGGCAATATTAAACCCACTACCTAATTCTGAATAATATTCTAAAGCTGTTATTCTTTTCCTTGCCTCATGAGTCATTGTTGAATATTCTGGGGTAACTAAATAGCAAAATGCTTTTTTATTACTTCTTCCTACTCTACCTCTCATTTGATGTAGATCACTTAACCCAAAATAATTTGCGTTATTAATAAAAATTGTATTAGCATTTGGAACATCTAGACCACTTTCAATAATAGTTGTACTAACTAAAACATCAGAATTTCCATTGATAAACCTAATCATCAATTCTTCTAATTTTTTTCCTTTTAGTCTACCATGTGCAACTTCAATTTTAGCGTCTGGGACTAATCCTTTAAGTAAATCGGCAATTTCATCAATATTATTGATCCTATTGTTTACAAAAAAAACTTGTCCGCCTCTAATTATTTCATAATTTATAGCATCCATTATAATTTTATTATTAAATCTAATCACCTGAGTATCTATTGGATATCTATTAGGTGGAGGGGTGCTAATAATTGACAAGTCTCTTGCAGCCATTAAACTAAATTGAAGTGTTCTGGGGATAGGAGTTGCTGAGAGCGTTAATATATCTATATTTTCTTTTAAAGTTTTTAATTGCTCTTTAACTGCTACACCGAATTTTTGTTCTTCATCAATAATTAATAGTCCTATATCTTTATACTTAATTTTTTTATTTATTATCTGATGTGTCCCAATAATTATATCAATTTTACCATTAGATAAATTATAAATAATATTACTTTTTTCTTTTGAAGATCTAAATCTATTTAAATAGTCTATAGAAATAGGGAATTCTTTTAACCTACTAGTAAAAGTTTTATAATGTTGAAAAGCCAATATTGTTGTTGGTACTAATATAACTACTTGTTTATTGTTGTCAACTGCCTTAAATGCAGCTCTTATGGCAACCTCTGTCTTTCCAAAACCAACATCTCCACAAACCAATCTGTCCATTGGCTGATCACTTTCCATATCAGACTTAATTTCTCTAGTTACTTTTATTTGATCATCAGTGTCTTCATAAATAAAAGAAGCTTCCAATTCAGTTTGCAAAAAAGTATCCGTAGAATATCTAAACCCTTTTCTTCTCTTTCTTTCAGCATATAATTTAATTAAATCGTAAGCAATTTCTTTTACCCTTGACTTAGTCTTTTGTTTTAATAATGCCCATGCCTTACTGCCTAATTTATATATTCTTGGAGACTTTCCTTCTTTACCATTATATTTTGATATCTTATATAAGGAATGGATGCTTAAATATAAAATATCCCTTTCCCCATAAATTAATTTAATAGCCTCTTGTATTTTTCCATCAACTTCTATTTTTTGTAATCCTCCAAAGATTCCTATTCCATGGTCAATATGAGTGATATAGTCGCCTTTACTTAACTTATTAATTTGTTTTAAGCTTATTGCTCTTTTATTGAAATACCTTTTTTTAAATCTAAACTTATGATACCTTTCAAAAATTTGATGATCCGTATAACATGCTAATCTATTTTCATTATCGATAAATCCTGATGAAAGCGGCATGATTAAAGTTTTATAATTCACATCCAATTCTGAGTCATTGAAAATTTCGTTTAATCTTATCTCCTGCTGCTTGCTTGTGCAACATATATAGTTAGTATATCCTTTGCTACTATTTATATTTAGATTATCAATTAGTATTTTAAAACTTCTATTAAAAGATGGCTGAGGGATAAAAGAAAATTCAATCTGATCTGTAGATTTATGCTTTATAGAATCAAATTCAATTAACCTAAATTTATTAATAGAGTCTAAAACATCATCAGGACTAGAATATAAAATATCAGGAGGCAAAATATTATGCTTATCTGTTATAGTATCAAAATTTTGTATAGAAAGTTGAAAATTATTATTAATATTAGATAGTAACAATTCTAAATTCTTTGTAAATATTGTTGTGCTATCCTGTAATATATTAATAATATTATCCCTGCCTTGTATATTATAGCTTGATTGAATATTAGAAGTAATTTTAATAGATGAATGACTTGATTCAGATAGTTGCGTATTAGTGTCAAACGTCCTAATTCTACTAATTTCATCTCCAAAAAATTCAATTCTGTATGGCCTCTCATTAGAAAAAGAAAATACATCAACTATACCACCTCTAACAGAAAAATCCCCAGGCTCAGAAACAAAATCTTGTTTTTGGAAGTTTAATTCAAATAGTTTCGAATTAATATAATCAAGAGAAATTTGTTGTTTTAAATTAATATCTAGTGTGAGTTTACTTAACTCATTAGCTAGTAGAATTTTTTCTGTAATAGCATCATTATAGGTAATTATTATACTTTCCTCAAACTCATTCGCATACAAATAGTTTAAAACCTCTGTTCTCTGCAGTAAATTATAGGTGCTAATATTATCATCATTATAAGGTTCTCTTCCTCCACTAGGAAAAAATAAAATATTTAAATTTTCATCAATAGTTTCTATATCATTTAAAAAATATGTTGCCTCTTCCTTATCAGAAAAAATTAAAAAAATTGATCTTTTTAGACTTTTAAATATTGAATAAATTATGAAAGCAAATGAAGAACCTACTGTTCCTTTAATTGATAATTTTTTTTCATTTTGGGCAATAGAATGCTCTAGTTTTTGCACTTGCAAAGACTCTGAAAAAATTTTAGTGATAGGATTTTTTATCAATCAAAAAATTTCAGCAAATATATACAAGTAGAATTTATTATTAAATTTTATTTGCTGTTTTTTATAAAGGTTTGAAGTTGATTTATCATTTTTTCACTTCCACAATAAAATGGTATGCGCTGATGCAAAGTTTCTGGATGAATATCTAATATGTTTGATTCTCCATCTATAGCTAACCCGCCAGCTTGCTCACAAATAAATGATATTGGATTGCATTCATAAAGTAATCTTAGTTTCCCTTTTGGGTTTTTTGAAGTATTTGGATACATAAATATGCCTCCCTTGATTAAATTCCTATGAAAATCAGAAACAAGTGAACCAATATATCTAGAAGTATACGGCCTGTCATCTTCCTCCATTTGACAAAATTTCAAATATTTCTTTACATAATCTGGAAACTGAAAATAATTTCCCTCGTTAATAGAATAAATAGATCCTTTTTTAGGAAATTTTAAATTAGCATGTGAATGATAAAATGAACCTATAGCTGGATTTAGTGTAAATCCATTTACCCCATCTCCAGTAGTATATACAAGCATTGTCGATGTTCCATATATAATATAACCTGCTGCAACTTGGTTTCTTCCTTTTTGTAAAAAATCATCTATTGTAACACTACTGCCAATTTCACTAATTCTTCTATAAACTGAAAAAATTGTACCAACAGATACATTCACATCAATATTTGATGAGCCATCTAATGGATCTATTAGAACTACATAGCTATTCTGATTATTTTTATCAATACTATTAACTGAAATAAAACTCTCATCCTCTTCACTAGCAAGACCACATATAATATTCCTGTTAATTAATGTATTTCTAAATTTATTATTAGCATAGACATCAAGTTTTTGTTGTTTTTCATCTTGGACATTAGTTTTTCCAGTTTCACCAATAATATCAACAAGACCTGCTTTATTAACTTCGTGATTTACCACTTTAGCTGCTAGTCTAATAGAATTTATTAATCTAGACAATTCGCCAGAAGAGTATTTAAACGAATTTTGATTGTTTATTATAAATTCACCTAATGTTTGATTTTTATTTTCCATTGGGAAACTAAAAATACTATTTAATTTATTTAGAAAAAAATTATATAATTTAGATATTTAAAATTAATTATGGACATAACTATACGTAAAGCGAAAAAAGAAGATATGAGTCGTGTCCATGAATTAATTATGGAACTTGCTATATATGAGAAATTACCACAAGAGGTTGAAATAAATCTGAGCGATTTAGTTAATGATGGATTTGGAGAGAAACCATTGTTTCATTGTTTTGTAGCAGAAGTAAATTCAACAGTAGAAGGTATGGCTATTATTTATAATAGATATTCCACATGGAAAGGTAAGACCGTTCATCTTGAAGATTTAATAGTAACTAAAAATATGAGGAATAAAGGAATTGGGGCTTTATTACTTGATAAAGTAATCTTATTTGGAAAAGAAATGAATGTAAAAAGAATTTCATGGGAGGTTATTGATTGGAACAAAGAGGCTATTAAATTTTATGAAAGAAAAGGAGCTAAATTAATTAGTGATTGGAATATAATTCATCTAAATAATGAAGCTATTAAAAATTATCATTAGCAAAATTTAAACAAAACTCTTTTATTTGATCTCTTACTAAAATAAATTTATTTATACTTTCTTCTTCAGACAGATCAAATTTTGAAGGATCCATAAAGTTCTTATGTATTCTTACTGCATTTATGTTAGGAAAAAATGGACAGTTCTCATCAGCATGATTGCATACAGTTAAGATAAAATCAAAATTAATAGACATATATTCTTCTACATTATTTGATGAATTACTGCTAATATTTATACCATCATCCTTCATTACCTCAATTGCAATTGGATTAAGTCCAAGGGCCTCTATTCCAGCACTATATATATTAGCTTTACCTTTGCAATAAGAATTAAGGTAACCATGGGCAATTTGACTTCTACATGAATTACCAGTGCATAATACTAATACATTTTTCATAGGAAAGTAAAATTAAACTAAAATTGAAGTATAAGTTTAGCTATTAAAAAGTAAATTAATATTCCGAAAATATCATTACTTGTTGTAATAAATGGTCCAGTTGCTATTGCGGGATCTATTCCTCTTTTATTTAAAAATAAAGGGATAAATGTGCCTACAATTCCAGCCACAATTATTACCACCACCAAAGATAAAGATATAGCAAGAGCAACATCTATTTCATTACGCCATAAGTAAATGAAACCAAATAAAAAAGCTGCTAAAATTATTCCATTCAAGATTGATAATAAAGTTTCCTTAAATAACCTATTATTAATACTATCCTTTATGTCATTATTTGCCAGTCCTTGCACTATAATTGCACTTGATTGAACTCCTACATTTCCTGCCATCGCGGCAATTAGTGGAGTAAAGTAGAATAATATTTTGTACTCTAGTAAAACCTCTTCAAAACCGCCCATAACAGCTGCGGCACCAATACCCCCTAGCAGTCCTAAAAATAACCATGGAAGTCTTGCCCATGAAAGTTTATAAATTGAATCATCTACATCTACATCCTGAGTAATACCAGCAGCTAATTGGTAGTCTTTTTCAGCTTCCTCCTTAATTAAATCAACTATATCATCAATTGTAATTCTACCCAATAACTTTTTCTTGTCGTCAACCACTGGAATTGCTCCCAAATCATATTTTTGCATAATACTAGCAACATGTTCTCCTGTATCATTTACATTTACAAAATCAACCTTAGAAATATAAATTGACTTAATATTTGATTTTGGATTTGCAACTAATAAATCTTTTAATGAAAGTCTTCCTAATAACTTGTCATTATTATCAACTACATATACAGAATGTACTCTGGTAACTTCAGATGCCTGTGATCTCATTTCTTTAACACATCTTGTGACAGCCCAATTTTTATTAACCTTAATTAACTCTTTTGCCATTAATCCCCCAGCTGAATCATCATCATATTTAAGTAATTCCTTTATATCAGCCTTATGATCCTTATCTTCAATTTTTGAAATTACCTTTTTTTGTCTCTCTTCAGGTAATTCTGCAATTATATCTGTTGCATCATCAGTGTCTAATTCCTCAACCTCTTCTGCAATTTCTTTAGTAGATAAATTTTTGAGAATTTTTTCTCTATAATCATCATCTAACTCCATTAAAATATCAGATGTTTCTTCACTATCTAATAGCTTAATAATATGTGTAGCTTGATCAAAGTGAAGTTCTTCTAATATCTCAGCTACATCAGCATGATGTAACTCATCAAATTTATTACGTAATTTTTTCTCATCATTACTATCAACAAGATTAATTATCTCATTAATTAACTGATCAGTTATCTGGAATTTTTTATTTTGATCTTTTTTCCCCAAGAATTAAATTTTTAGTGTCAGAATCAATTAAATTAGTCAGTACAACAAAATTTTCAATAGACAATTGTTCTGGACGTAAATCAAAGATACTATCTTCTCTTAAATTATCACTTAAATTAAAAACTTTTAAGCTATTTCTTAGAGTTTTTCTTCGATGATTAAAAGCAGTTTTTACTATCTTAAAAAAAGAAATTTCATCACAGTCTAACTTATACTGCTTCTTTCTTATAAATCTAACAACTGCAGAGCTTACTTTCGGTTTGGGATAAAAAACATTAGGCGGTACAGTAAAAAGATAATTGGTAGAATAAAAAGCCTTAGAGTATACTGAAAGTATTCCATATTTTTTACTTCCAAAATCTTCACAAATTCTTTCAGCAACTTCCTTTTGAAACATTCCACAAAATTCTGGGATAATCGCTCTTGATTCTAAAATTTTAAAAACTATTTGAGAAGAAATATTATATGGAAAATTTCCAATTATAGCATAAGCCTTCCCTTTAAATACATTATTTAAATTAATTTTTAAAAAATCTTCATTTATAATATTATTTCTTAAAGAAATTAAATTTTGATTTAAGTATTCAACAGATTCATTATCAATTTCAACTACTTTTAAATTTATCTTTTTCTTAATTAATTCCCTTGTTAATATCCCAGTTCCTGGACCAATTTCTAGTAAATTATTGTATCCTTTATATGACATAGAATCAACAATTTTGACTGCTATATTCTTGTCATTTAGGAAATGTTGACCAAGACTTTTTTTGGGTTTAACATTTCGCATCGTATAAGATTAATTTATGATTGAAAAACCAGTATATGGAATCAATACCTCTGGCATTACTATCCCTTTTTCAGTTTGAAAATTTTCTATTATAGTAGCAAGAATTCTTGGTAAAGCTAAAGCACTTCCATTAAGAGTGTGTGCAAGTTGAATATTGCCGTCAGAATCTCGATATCTTAATTTAATCCTATTAGATTGATAAGATTCAAAATTTGATACAGAAGAAACTTCAAGCCATTTCTTTTGTGCTGCAGAATATACTTCAAAATCATATGTAAATGCAGATGCAAATCCCAAATCAGATCCGCATAATTTAAGAACTCTATAAGGCAACCCAAGTTTATCAATTATAGATTTCACGTGTTCAACCATTTCCTCTAATGCATGGTAAGATTTTTCAGGATGTTCAACTCTAAGAATTTCAACTTTATCAAACTGATGTAATCTGTTTAAACCTCTAACATGTGCTCCATAACTGCCAGCCTCTCTTCTAAAACATGGACTAAATGCAGTTATAGTCTTTGGGAGTTCATTTTCATTTAAAATTACATCCTTAAATATATTAGTTACAGGAACCTCAGCAGTTGGTATAAGATATAGATTGTCCTTCTCAATGTGATACATTTGACCTTCCTTGTCAGGAAGCTGACCAGCTCCAATTCCAGAATCTTCATTAACTAAATACGGAATCTGAACTTCATTATAACCAGCATCTATATTCATATCAAGGAAAAATGTAATCAAAGAACGCTGCAATTTTGCTCCCATTCCTTTATAGACTGGGAATCCAGAACCTGTAATTTTATTGCCAAGCTCAAAATCAATTATATCATATTTCTTTGCTAAATCCCAGTGTGGAAGTGCAGACGAATTTAACTTAGGTAAATCTCCACTGTTGTAAACTTGCACATTATCATCCTCACCTTTCCCGACTGGGATATCCTTGTTTGGAATATTAGGAATCTTATATAAAAGATCTAGTATTTTATCTTTAATGGAATTTAATTCAGAATTTAATTCCTTTGTAGCTTCCTTAAATTTTGCTGTCTTTTCTTTTATTTTATCAGCCCGATCTTTATTGCCAGACTTAATTAAGTTACCAATCTCCTTAGATAGTTTATTAGATTCAGAAAGAATATTTTCAAGTTCTAATTGAATTTTTTTTCTATGTGAATTATAATCTTCTAACTCACCAATAACTTTAGTTGCATCGAAGTTTCTTTTTGATAAAGCATTAATTACTTGCTTTTTATTCTCAATTATGTAAGATACCTTTAGCATTTTATATAAATTTAGTTAAATCTAAATTAATAATTAAAGTCTATTTTATTTCAATTTCGTTTTCTTCTAAATATTTAAAAGTAAAATCTTTATCTAATTCTAGTTGCTCTCTAAGTAATTCTGGAGAATTAAACTTTTTCTCATCCCTAATTCTCTTAATCAATTTAATTGTAATAGTCTTATCATAAATATCATAGTCAAGGTCAAAAAAATGAACCTCAATAGATTGATTTTTGTCTGTAAAAGTTGGATTTTTTCCAATATTCATCATCCCATAATATACTTTAGAATCTATACTAGAAGCTACAATATAAACACCGTTATTAGGTATTAATTTATACTCATCCTTTATTTTGATATTTGCTGTTGGGAATCCTAGGAGTTTTCCTCTTCCCATACCCTTAATAACCCTTCCAGTTAAAACAAAATATTCATCTAAATATTTATTTACATAATCTATATTTCCTTCCTTAAGCAAATCTCTAATTTTGGTAGAGCTAATCGATATATCATTTATTTTCCTAGGCAATATTTCAGTTACTTCAAAATCATAAGTTTCTCCAAACTCCCTTAGTTGAATAATATTTGCATCTCTATTTCTTCCAAAACGATGATCATATCCTACAATTAAATGTTTTGCATTTAAGGTATTCACTAAAATATCTCTAACAAATTCTAAGGCTGTTAATCTAGAAAAATCCTTGGTAAACTCCTTAATTATAAAATAATCGATATTATATTTTTTTAATATCTCTACTTTTTCATCAATTGTATTTATAAGCTTAATATTCTTGTTGTTTTGCAAAACTATTTTTGGATGGGGAAAGAAGCTTAAAACTATTGATTTTAGTTTTTTCTTATTAGAAATTTCCTGAAGCTTAAAAAGTATATCTTGATGGCCTATATGAATTCCATCAAATGTACCAACCGTTACAACTGAACCTTCTATACTATTATATTCTTTAAAACTTTTTGTTATCAATTTGTCTAACAACTATTTTTTTGAATTATAACTATTCATTGTAGAGTCAATTCCATTCATTACAAAAGAAATAATAACTTCACATATTTTTGGAAAAATTGAAAATAATTCCCTGTGTTCATCTTCATTCAATTTACCTAAAACAAAATCAATTTGATTGTAATTTTTATAATCACTTAAAATTCCTATTCTAAGTCTATTATATACTGTGGTGTCTAATTTATTTTCTATATCTAAAAGACCGTTATGCCCTCCACAACTGCCATTTGATCTTATCCTAAAATTACATAATGGTAAATTTAGGTCATCACTAATGACTAGCAAATTTTCAATTTCAATTTTTTCTTTGGAAAGCCAATATTTAACAGCCTTTCCGCTTAAATTCATATATGTATTTGGTTTTAGTAAAATAAATGATCTGCCTTTAGACTTAAATTTACAAATGCATCCATACTTTACATCCTCAAAAGAAAGATCATTGCTTTCTGCAAAATAATTTAGCGCCATGAAACCTATATTATGTCTTGTTTCAAAATACTGATCACCAACATTTCCTAAACCAACAATTAAATATTTTTTCATTAATAAATTTTAAATAATTAAGATATAGAATTAATACAAAAATAAAAAAGCATTCTGAGAAAATACAGAATGCTTTTTTATTATTGAACAATATATATTTTACTCTTTTGAATCTTTGGCTGGTTTAGACTTACCATCAGATTTAGAATCTCCATCAGTTTTAGAATCATCATCTGGTTTTTTACCATCATCTGATGACTTCCCATCCTTTGACTTATCACCATCTGTTGATTCTTCAGACTCTTCTCCTTCAGTTTCTTCATCTTCTTCATCTTCTTCAACTTCTTCAACTATTAAAGCTCTTGGAGTTCTAACTTGACAAACGACAGTATTGTCAGGATGTAAAAAAGTATAAGATTCATTCTCTAACTCTGTTACATAAACTCTGTCTCCTATATTAAGATCAGCAATATCAATTTCTATATAGTCTGGAAGATTTGTAGGCAAAGCTTTAATTCTTAATTTTCTCTTATTTCTCTGTAAATTTCCGCCCAACTTTACTCCAATAGAATTACCAACTAATCTAACAGGAATATCCATTGCTATTTCCTTATTATCAAACAAGTGATAAAAATCAACATGAAGTACTTTGTCCGTTACTGGGTGAAATTGAATATCCTGCAAAACTGCAGAATATTTTTCTTTATCGTCAAAAGCAATTACAGCTGTATACGCACTTGATGTGTAAATCAGTTTAGAGAATGCCAATTCTGGTGCTGAGAAATGCATTGGCCCATCTCCTCCGTATAATACGCAAGGAATCTGTCCAGCATTACGTAGGGCTTTTGAAGCTGATTTTCCCACGCTTTCTCTTTTAGATCCGTTGATTGTAATCGATTTCATTTTATTATTATTACATTATAAATTTTGAACTTATTGACTCGTTATTATGTACATTATGCATAACATCAGCAAATAAATCGGCGCAAGATAACACTTTAATTTTAGAATTTGATTTAATTTTTGGAACTGTATCCGTTACAATCAATTCCAAAAGTTTTGATTTTTCTATTTTCTCATATGCTTTCCCTGATAATATAGCATGAGTACATACGGCTCTTACGCTTTTTGCTCCTCTTTCAATAATTAAATCTCCCGCCTTTGCTAATGTACCTGCAGTATCAACCATGTCATCTATTAATACTACATTTTTACCAATAACATCACCAATTAATTCCATATGTGAAATAACATTGGCTTTTTTTCTTTGCTTATAACATACAACAACATCACTATTCAAAGCCTTAGCATAAGCGTAAGCCCTTTTAGATCCTCCCATGTCAGGAGAAGCAATACATAAATTATCTAATTTTAGTTCCTGAATGTATGGCATGAATATAGTAGATGCATACAAGTGATCTACTGGAATCTGAAAAAACCCTTGTATTTGATCAGCATGTAAATCCATAGTCATTACCCTGGTAGCTCCAGCAGATTCTATCATTCCTGCAATCATTTTTGCAGCAATAGGAACTCTAGGTTTATCTTTTCTATCTTGCCTTGCCCATCCAAAATAAGGAATTACTGCAGTAATATGTCTAGCAGAAGCACGTTTAGCTGCATCAACCATTAATAGAAGTTCCATTAAATTTTCACTTGAAGGGTTAGTAGATCCAATAATAAAAATTCTAGTCCCACGAATGGATTCTTCATATGATGGCTGGAATTCACCATCACTATATTTTGAGATAATTATGTTCCCTAATTTAGTTCCAAAAGATTTTGTTATTTTTTCTGCCAAAACTCTACTATTTGTACAGGCAAAAATCTTTGGTTGAGTATTGTTAGTTCCCATCGTATCTATCTGTTAATTAATAATTTATACAGCCTATTATTAATAGGGACTGCAAAAATAGAAATTTATTTTTGATGAAGAGAATTAATACTGAATATTTTTTTTACTTTAGTTTTAAATAGCTCAAGTGGCGGAATTGGTAGACGCGCTGGATTCAAAATCCAGTTCTTTTTAAGAGTGTGGGTTCGATTCCCACCTTGAGTACAAATCAGATTAAAACTATACTAAAAATTCCCAATATAATTAAAACTCTCATAATATTGTGAATAATTAAATAGTCCCTTTTTGTTCTAGATTTCCAAAGAATAAATAAAGTATAAGCTAAAATAAATAGGCATAAATAATAGTAGTAGAACATCAAGCCAACATCAAAATTAAGCATCAAATTAATTACATTTATGTAGCTAATCAAGATAATTATGCTAATAACAACTTTAGTAAATTTTTCCCCATAAACTACAGCAATTGTTTTATAATTTAATGTAAAATCTCCTTTTAAATTCTCTAAATCCTTAATAATGTCTTTAGCCAAAATAATAAAGAATAAGAAAAAAGCATATATAATAATTATTAACTCAAAATTCTTATAGTATAGAAAGATTGCAAAAAATGGAGCAATAGTTAGTAATGCAGAAAAAATATTTCCAACAATTACTATTTTTTTTAGTTTATGCGAGTAAAACCATAAAGTCAATATATATACTAAGAAAAAAATAGCTGCCCTAATAGAAATTAATAACGAAAGACAGATGCATAATGAATTTAAAGAAAAGTACAAGGTCAGTTTAGTTCTTTTTCTTATGATTTTATCAATACTAGACCGAATTGGCCTATTTATTATGTCCTTTTCATAATCATAAAAATTATTAATTATATAGCCTGATGCAATTGCAATAGAAGAACATAAAATAATTGTAAATAGATATGGATCTAATATAACCTCAAGAATATTCTCTTTATGGCCTAGAATAAAAATTGAAGTTAAATACTGAGCAATAGCTATTGCTAGAATATTATATAATCTTATAACTGAGAATAAACTAAAGAATTTAAAAATTATTGACTTCAAATTTTAAAGAAACTTAAACAGTAATTAAAAATAGTATACAACTTTTAACTTGTGATCTTTTAATTGTTTTCTTGCTTCCTCAAAATTTTCTGTGAATCCTAATATATATCCTCCCCCTCCAGAGCCACACAATTTTAAGAAATAAGAATCATTATCAATTCCTTTTTTCCAAACACCATGGAATTCTTTAGGTATCATTGGTTTAAAGTTTTTTAATACTATCCTTGATAATTTTTTGGTATTATTAAAGAGGTCGCTTAAATCCCCATTAAGAAAATTGTCTACACATAAATTTGTGTATCTAATGAATTTCTCATTCATGATTTTTCTAAAACCATCTTTTTTCATTTTTTCCATAAAAATATTAACCATTGGTGCAGTTGAACTAATCTTTCCGCTATCCATTAAAAAAACAGCTCCATTTCCTATACTTTTTTGTGAGGGTATTCCTGTAACTTTTATGTCTTTCTTAGAATTAATTAAAATTGGTATGCTTAGATAGCTGTTAAGTGGATCTAAACCAGATGATTTTCCATGAAAATAAGACTCCATTATAGAAAAAATATTTTTAAGGTTGATTAATTTTTCTCTAGTTAAATTTTCTAATACAGTTATTTTTTCAAATGCATATTTATCATAGACAGCAGCTACCAAGGCTCCACTACTTCCAATACCGTATCCTTCAGGAATAGACGAATTAAAATGTAATCCTTTATCAATATCGGAACTAAACTTCTCTAAGTCTAATTTTATTTTTGATGATTTTAAATATTTTAAAAACCCTCTAAGAATTTCATTAGAAGCCTTAGACATGGAATTTATCTTATTTGGGATTTTTAAAGCTCCTTTATAAAAATTAAAAGGAATTGATAGGCCTTTGGAATCTTCAATAATTCCATATTCGCCAAAAAGCAAAATTTTAGAGTAAAATAATGGTCCATTCATATAACAAATATATTACAAAATTACAATTGTACCGCTCCTTTTCCTACTTTATCTGATATAAATGAATAGTTTTTACAGTATTTTTTTAATTCACTTTCTATAAATAATTTAACCTCCTTTTCTCCTTCTTTCGGATATAATACATGAACATTTGCTCCAGCATCCAAAGTAAAACAGATAGCAATCTTAGTAGTTTCTCTATAACTTTTTATACTATTTATTATCTTCAAAGTATTGGGTTTTATTAATACATATGATGGATTACTTGTCATCATCAATGCATGTAGCATCATTGCCTCTTCTTCTATTAAGCTTGTAAAAGAATGAAGATTGCCATCTTTTAATATTGATTTTAATCTAATTACATTCTTTTGAGCAATCTTATATCTCTTGTCAGCGTAAATATGATTTTTCATTAATTCATGACCTTGAGAACTGGAGACTTGTTTTGGCTCAGTATCAACCAACAGAATAGTGTCATTATAATCTAAAAAATCCTTACAAATTTCATACGGATATTTAATAGAATATAAATCTGTGCTTTTCTCTATGTCTATATGTTTTCCCCATAAGTTAATTCCCCCTAATATACTTCTACATGCACTTCCTGAACCAATTCTAGAGAGGAAGGAAGCTTTCTTATAAAAATATTCTTCTTTCATAGTTGAATCAAGATCTTTTTCCAAGGACATTATACACAAAGCCAATGCACTCATTCCGCTAGCTGAAGATGCAATTCCACTACTATGGGGAAAAGTATTTTCAGTAGTAACTTTAAAACTATATCTCTTTAAATAGCTGCAGTATTTTAAAATGTTTCTAAAGAAAAGATCTATTTTAGGTTTAAATTCATCAATTTTCTTATCCTTGTAATAAACATCAAATAATATATTATTATCAGCCTTACTTTTTTTATTCAATTCTAGGGTAGTAATTGTTCTGGAATTACTTAAAGTAAAACTAATAGATGTATTTTTTGGGGTCTGATTCTTATTTTTACCCCAATACTTTATTAAAGCAATATTACTTGGTGATGACCACGTATAAGAGCTAGTATCAGGAAAATTAGTGAAGTTATTAGCTGTAAAATTCTCTTCAGACATAAAATAATATTGGATGGATTGTTGTGCGGGCGGAGAGACTCGAACTCTCACACCTTGCGGCACTAGATCCTAAGTCTAGCGTGTCTACCAATTCCACCACGCCCGCAAATTGATGTGCTAATATAAACAATACTTTCAATATTTAGATTATTCGTAAGATTAAAAGTATTCTCTGTTTTTGTATTTTTACTACATGAGTACAAAAGCTAATTCTAATTCTAATTTTTCCATTAAAGAAATTCAAAAATTAGTTGATATTAATTATGGGTTTTCATGTACTTTGAAAAAATTAGATGGTGAGAAAGACTTCAACTATAGGCTTATAACAAAAAAGGGGAAGACATATTACCTAAAAATATATCCTAAGAATACCGATTTAAATTTTATTAAATTTCAAACTAAATTATTAAATTATTTATCTAAAAAAACAAGATTAAAAACTCCGAAAAATTTATTATCTAAAAGTGGTTCTAACTATTCTATCTTTAGAGATAAAAAAGGCTTTATAAGGTATTTCAGAATTAATTCATGGATAGAAGGTAGACTATGGTCAAAAATAAATCCTATTACCAATAATCTAAGGTTTGAATTAGGAAAAGAGGCTGCTTTAATTACTAAAAAGTTGAAAAATTTTAAAAGTGATTTTTCTAATGCAGAAATGCAATGGGATATATCAAACTCATTATGGACAAAACAATATTTAAAATTTATAAAAAAAAGTAGTGAGAAAAAAATAATAAAGTCTTTTCAAAATAAGTTTGAGAAAGAATTAAAAAAATTCAAAAAACTAAGAAAATCTTTTATCCATAATGATGTAAATGATAATAATATAATTGTTTCTAACAGCTTATATACTACCGAAATTAATGGAATTATTGACCTTGGAGATTCTATAAATACGCAAATAATTAATGATGTTGCCGTAACGTGTGTATATGCAATGATGAAATGTGAAAATCCGCTTGAAGCAGGAGTTAATGTTGTTAAAGGGTATAATTCTGTATTTAAATTAGAAGAAGATGAAATTGAATTCCTATACCTAGCAATAGCTATGAGGCTTATCATATCAATAACAAAATCTTCAATTAATAAAATTGAAAACAAAGAAAATGAGTATCTATTAATAAGTGAAGATGAAGCAATAAAATTAATTAAAAAATGGGATACAGTTAATCAGGAGTTAGCAACATATTCTTTTAGAAATGCTTGTGGTTATACTGCTCACCCAAATGAAAACAAATTTAATAAATGGTCAAAAAATAGGGTTTTTAAAATAGCTGATATTTTTCCATCAATTAAAAAGAAAAATTTCTTCAATATTGATCTTAGTGTTTCTAGCAATTGGTTAGAAAATAAGCTTATTGGTAGGAATATTGACTTATTTGAAAATAAAATTAATTTGCTCAAAAAATTAAAAAGCAATTCAATTATTGCTGGAGGATATTTGGAGCCCAGGATTTTATATAACAGTAATAATTATTCAAGGCTTGGAAATAATGGGATTGAAAATAGAACAATACATCTTGGTGTAGATTTTTGGATAAATAAAAATACCCCAATCCATGCCTTTATTGATGGTGTAGTAGTTGTAAAGACAAATAATAACTCTAAAAAAGGGTACGGGGGTCTAATTATTCTAGAGCATAAAATAAAAAATTTAAAATTTTATAGTCTTTATGGTCATCTGTGTAACGTTAAAAGATTAAAAATTAAAATTGGAGATAAAATTAAGAGAGGATCTGAAATAGGTATTGTAGGAGATTATAATGTAAATGGTAACTGGGCTCCTCATCTGCACTTCCAATTAATGCTGAGTCTACTAGATTTTAAAAACGATTTTCCAGGTGTGTGTTACTACTCTGAAAAAAGTATTTGGAGCAGTATTTGTCCTGATCCAAATAAAATTTTTAAATCTAAAAATCTAAATACAAATAATCAAGATTCTAACGAAGTATTGATAAGTCTAAGAAAAAAATATCTTGGAAAGAATTTAAGTCTAAGTTATAATAAACCAATAAAAATTGTTAGAGGTAAAGATCAATATTTGATCGATGATAATGGAAGAAAATATCTTGATACAGTAAATAATATTGCTCATGTTGGGCATGAAAATGAGAACGTAGTTAAAGCTGGTCAAAAACAAATGGCTATTCTAAATACAAATACTAGATATCTTCATCCTAATCTTATTAGACTTAGTGAAGAAATACTTAAGACATTTCCAAAAAAACTAAGTACAATCTATTTTGTTAATTCCGGCAGTGAAGCAAATGAATTAGCAATTAGATTAATGAAGAATTATACGGGTCAAAATGATATTATTGTATTTGAAGGCGGATATCATGGAAGCACAAATAGTACCGTTGAAATAAGCAGTTATAAATACATGGGGAAAGGAGGTGGTGGTGAATCTAAACATGTACATTCAATTCCAATGCCAGATGTCTTTAGAGGGAAATATACGGGATTAGAATCTTCAAAAGAGTATGTAAATGAAGTTGCTAAGAAAGTTGATAAAATTAAGTCAAAAGGAAAATCTATCGCAGGAATGATTATAGAGCCTATTATTAGTTGTGGTGGCCAAATTGAACTTCCAAATAATTTTCTCAAAAACACATATAAAATTATAAAAAAGAATAAGGGACTATTAATATCAGATGAAATACAAACTGGTTTTGGAAGAATTGGAGAAAAGTTTTGGGGATTTCAGTTACACGATGTAATTCCAGATATAGTAACTCTTGGGAAACCTATGGGTAATGGACATCCAATTGGAGCAGTTGTCTGCACTAAAGAAATTGCCGATAAATTTAATAATGGAATGGAATTTTTTAGTTCATTTGGTGGAAATCCTGTTTCATGTTCCATAGCTCTTTCTGTTCTAAAGGAATTGAAAAAAAACAAACTTCAAAAAAATGCAGAAATTATTGGAAATTATATTAAATCTGAATTGAAAAAAGTAAGTAAAGAATTTCCCATTATATCTAATGTAAGAGGTAAAGGTTTATTCCTAGGGTTTGAACTTACATCCAATAAATTAAATCCATTGCCTGATCAAGCTAACTACCTAGTTAATAGAATGAAAGAATATGGAATACTAATGAGTTCTGATGGAATTGATAAAAATGTAATTAAAATTAAGCCACCCTTAGTTTTTAATAAGGGTAACACAGACACCTTAATATATTTTCTTAGAAAAGTACTAAAAGAAGACCCTATGAATATTAAATTATAAACTAGAACTTTCTCTCAGGATTATAGAAAGAAGTGTCTATAATAGGAGTTTTTTCTGAGACAAAGTCTGAGACTAGTTTACCTGTTCCAGTACTCATACTCCACCCCGTCATATTATGTCCAGTAGCAATAACAATATTTTTAATTTTAGTAGATCTTCCAATATAAGGAAGTCCATCCGCAGAAATTGCTCTTAATCCAAAAGCAGCCTTACTCCTAACATCTTCATTGATTTTTAAATTAGGGTAATAAGAACATGCAGAATTTGCAATTGCATCAACTCTATTTCTTCTTATATTATTATTATTAACAGAGGCTATTTCCATTGTTCCAGAAAATCTAGTAAAACCATTCATTGGAGTAATTGCACATTTTGACTCTACAAGGATTGCAGGTAAATTTATTTTTGTTTCTTCACAAACATTCATGCTATAACCTTTCCCTGACTGTAACAATAATTTAACTCCTATTTTATTACATAAGTAATTAGTCCAAGGTCCAGCGGCAAACACGTATTCATCAAATTCCATGTGCTGACCATCAAAAAATATTTTTTTTATTTTTTCACCTTCCAATACAAAATTATCAATTAATGTATTCTTGAATATCCTTACGCCTTTACGCAATAAGAATTCTTTAAGTACAGACATAAATTCATCTGGAGTTGAATGATGATCACATTTAAAATAGGCCCCACCAATTGAATCAATTTCTACATCAGGCTCAAGCTGTTTTATTTCAGATTTATTAATCATTTTTGCCACTAGCCCATTTTCAATTGCTAACTTAACTGTATGCTCTTCATGTAGCATAGCTTTTTCAGTCTTACAAAGCATCAGAAGTCCTTTTTTTTCATAATGAAATTTAAAGTTGTTTTCATCTTTTATTTCCTGTAATAAATCTTGACTTAAAAGAGAAAGATTTAATATTCCTGGTATTGAATTTATGACATGCTTATCAGTACAGGACTTATAAAATGCATACATCCATTTAAAAAATTCCATATTAATTCTTGGCTCTATATATAGTGGACTTGATGAATCAAACATCCATCTTATTCCTTGTTTTATAATACCAGGTGCTGCAAGTGGAATAATATGCCCTGGACATAGATATCCAGCATTAATATAAGAAGCTCCAGAGTCTAATGAAGACTTGTCAATTATAGTAACTTTATGACCATCTTTTATAAGATAATATGCTGAGCATAATCCTATAATACCTCCACCAATTATAGCAATATTTTTAGACATAGTTATATGACTTGAAATCCATAAGCATAAGGATCATCTTTATCAATAATAATTTTATTGTACCCATATATCATTGCCCAACCCTTAATTTTTGGAATAATTGTCTTTTGTGAACCCATTATTGATTCCTCTTTAATTGTGCCAATGAATTTAGAGCCTATATAGCTCTCATGAATAAATTCATCATTTAATTTTAATTTACCCTTAAAGTACATTTGGGCCATTCTTGCTGATGTTCCTGTTCCGCATGGAGATCTGTCAATTGCTTTATCACCATAAAAAACTGCATTTCTTGAACAAGAAGATGGATCTATTTTATCACCTATCCATAGTATGTGTGAAACATCCTTGATAGTAGAATCTATTGGATGAATAAACTTTTCTGGATATTTTAAATTAATTTTCTTTCTTATTTCTTGAGAATATCTAACTATATCACTAGCTGTATAATTTTGTATTCCTGAAAAATTTTTTTGGTAGTCAATTATAGCATAAAAATTTCCTCCATATGCAACATCAAAATTTATCTCACCTAATTCAGTTGAAATTATACCTAAATTTTCTGAGCACAAATAGCTTTCAACATTAGTAAGTTCTACCCATTTAACTTTTCCTTTTTCATATAAATAATTTATTTCTATAGTTCCTGCAGGGGTTTCAATTTTTAACACCCCATCCTTTTTTGGGTTAATGACTTTCTCTTCAATTGCTATTGTAACAGCTCCAATGGTTCCATGGCCACACATTGGTAAGCATCCTGAAGTTTCTATGAATAAAATACTAAAATCATTTTCTGGATTATGTGGTGGATAAATCATAGCTCCACTCATCATATCATGACCCCTTGGCTCAAACATTAATCCTTTTCTAATCCAATCATAATTTTGTAAAAAGAATTGACGCTTTTCACTCATGTCTTTACCTTCAAGTATTGGCGCTCCTTCAACTACTAATCTAACAGGATTTCCGCAGGTATGGGCGTCAATACAAGTAAAGCTGGTTTTATTCATTCTTAGTTTTATTGATGTATTTGTTTATTCTCTCCTCTAGTATAGATAAAGTAACTGTTCCTTGTGATAAAACAACTTCATGGAAATCTCTAATATTAAATTTATTTCCGAGCTGATCCTTTGCTTTTTTTCTTAATTCACGAATTTTAATTTCACCAATTTTATAGGATAATGCTTGACCTGGCCATGAAATATATCTATCTACCTCAGTATTTATCTCATGGAGGGATAATGCTGTATTCTTTGACATATATTCTACTGCTTCTTCTCTTGTCCATCCCATAGCATGTATTCCTGTGTCTACAACAAGACGACATGCTCTCCACATTTCATATGTCAATTTTCCAAATTGCTCATATTTAGTAGTATATATTCCCATATCATCAGCTAAAAATTCACTATATAAACCCCAGCCCTCACCAAATGCTGATAAATATAAATTTCTTCTAAATCTCGGTATGCTATCTCCCAATTCATTATTCAATGAACCTTGAAGATGGTGACCAGGTACTCCTTCATGAGCTGTAAGTGCTGGAATAGTATATAAAGTTCTACTTTTAAGATCATATGTATTTACCCAATAATATCCTGGTTCAGTACTATTTTTAGATGTACCAACATATCTTCCTCCTGTATACTTAGGAGCTATTGCATCTGGTACCGGCGCAACTCCGTAAGGCTTTCTTGGCAGTGTTTTGAAAAATTTTGGAAGTTTTGCGTCTATCCTTTTTGAAATATCTCTTGCAAACATTAATAATTCTTTAGGTGTTTTAGCATAAAACCTCTCATCTGTTCTTAAAAATTTTAAAAAGTCATCAAAGCTTCCCTTAAATTTTAAATCAGAAATTATTTTTATCATTCCCTGTCTAATTCTATTAACCTCACCTAATCCTATTTTATGGATTTTATCTGCATTATAGCTTTTACTAGTGGTATAAAAATTAATTCTATTTTGATAATAATCTAATCCATTTTCAATTTCAGAAATTCCAATTTTAGTTCTTGTATTTGGAAAATATTCATTTTCAAAAAATTCTTTGATTCTTTTAAATTCAGGTATAACTGATTCTTCTATTGCCTTTTGACCTTCATACAATATTGAATCAATTTGACTCTGATTTAAATCATCTGGCAAATTCTTAAAAGGAGAATAGAAATAATTGTCTTTATGATCCCTAGTAATATGATCATTATAAGTTGATTCGTATCCCTTAAAAATAACAAGTGGTTGAGATACTCTTTTTGATAATCCCTCTCTAAGGTTAACAAAATATTGATCTACATAATTTGGAATTGCATTTAATTTGTTTAGATAATTTTTTACCTGATTATAATTATAGAGCGGTCTAACCATATATCCTAAACTACTATGAAAACCAGCATCTGATAGTAATGGATTTAGGTATCTCTCAAATTCATAATAATCAATAATGTCTTGAAGTTTAAAACCTAGTAATTTAAATGAAATTTTATCATTATCGTCTAAGTATGTGGTATCTATTAATGATAATCCTAATAAAAGTTCATTAGCAAAATCAGCTTCATTCTTATAATGTTCTTTTGTTACTAACCCTAATGGATACTTTTTTGAATCATACCCTTCATGGTCTTGATAAGTATTAATTACTTCATTTAAGCGATCTGAATTTTTATTACTTTTAAATTGATTGCAAGACTGAATAGTGATTATTAGTAAGACTATTGTAATTATTCTGTATAAGTTCATAATAAGTTTTATTTTTCAAAACGACATTCTCCTTTTCAAGTTATTACTCCATTTATAGTTCGTTTTATCTTTAATGGATTGTTGTTTTTTAATTCATCTGGAAGTAATGCATCAGGAAAATCTTGAAAACTAAATGGTCTTACCCATCTTTTTATAGAGTGAATTCCAACTGCTGTAAACCTACTATCCGTTGTTGCAGGATATGGGCCTCCATGAAGCATTGAAGGACAAACATCTACTCCTGTAGGAACATCGTCAAAAATTATTCTACCTACTCTTGACCCAAGTAAATCAATTACATCTTTATTTTGAGATATTTCATCTTTTTCACCAATAATTGTACCTGTAAGTTGGCCTTGGATAGAAGAAATAACTTTTTTTAAGTCATCCATGTCATTACATTTAATAATCAAAGAGAATGGGCCAAACACTTCATGATGTAAATTCTTGTTTTGAATAAAAACATTCGAATTAACAGTTGATAATATATGTTTTGGATAATTTTCTTTATTAATCAAATTTGATTGATCATATATCTCAACATCTTTATTAGATGTTATTTGATTAGCATTTAAATTATAAGCATTAAAAATATTAGGATGCAACATACATGAAGGTTCAATTTTCTTTAACTCTGAGGATAGACATTCGATAAATCTATTCATTTCATCTCCATTAACAGAAATTATCATACCAGGATTTGTACAAAATTGCCCTGATCCAACTGTAATTGATTTAGCAAAATTGATTGCCAGATCTTCATAATCATTTTTAATTTTATTAGGCATGATTATTATTGGATTTGTACTGCCCATTTCAGCAAAAACTGGGATAGGTATATCTCTTTTTGATGCTAAATCATATATTGATCTTCCTCCTTTTAGACTTCCAGTAAAACCAATTGCTTTAACATTTGGATGTTTTACTAATTGAACTCCAACACTTATGCCTTTACTATTTAAATTAGAAAAAACACCATCAGGCATTTTATTTTTCTTAGCGGCACTTATAATTGCATGCGCTACTATTTCCCCTGTGCCTGCATGCATAGGATGAGATTTTACAATAACCGGACATCCAGCAGCTAAGGCTGAAGCGGTATCACCTCCAGCAGTTGAATAAGCTAGTGGAAAATTACTTGCTCCAAAAACAACTACTGGACCAAGTGGTATCATCATTTTTCTTAAGTCAGGTTTTGGAATTGGCTCTCTATCAGGAATAGCTGTATCAATTGAAGCTTCTACCCAACTACCATCCAAAACTAAATCTGCAAAAGATCTTAATTGACCTATTGTTCTTTTTAATTCACCTCTAGATCTTCCAGCTGGCAATCCAGTTTCAGAGCAATAAACTTCAAGCAAAGTGTCACTAATAAATGAAATTTCATCAGCAATAGAATTTAAAAATTTTGATCTTTCATTTGGAGTAGTTTTTTTATAATCTTCAAAAGCATTTTTTGCAAGATCTAAACTCTGATTTATTTCATCATTATTCGCTTCATAAAAAATTTGATCATTTTTTTTATTTAATTCTGGATTAAATGTTTGAAATGTCACATTTCCTGAAGAAGATAGTTTGTTTCCAATAAAATTTTTACCTGTAAGCATATAGTTGTTTAATAATTATATTTTGATAAATCTGGTCTTGATTCTAATGCAGCTTCTATTATAGAAATAACTGATTTTCTTTCCTCACCGCTTAAAGGCAATCTAGGAGCTCTAACATTCTCTGACCCCAAACCTGTATAAGTTTCAGCCAGTTTAATATTTTGAACCAATTTTGAGTTAATATCCAATTCTAATAGAGGAAGGAACCACCTATATATACTTATTGCATCATCAATTTTTCCGTTTTTCTGCAATTTATATATAGCGACTGTTTCATTTGGAAATGCGCAAACAAGACCAGCTACCCAGCCAACTGCACCCATTATCAGACTCTCCAATGCTACAGTATCTACACCAGTCATTATTTTTAATCTATCACCAAATCTGTTTTTCATTCTAGTAACATTCGTCACATCTCTTGTAGATTCTTTAACTGCTTGAATATTCTCAAATTGAATTAACTGATCAAACATATCAAGAGTTACTTCAATTTTATAATCCACTGGATTGTTATATATCATTATTGGAAGGGAAGTGTTTTTTGCAATTTCTTTAAAATATGTAACAGTCTCTACATCACATGATTTGTAACGCATTGGTGGTAATACCATTAATCCAGATGCTCCATTTTCTTCTGCAGAGATAGCTGAATTTACAGCTTCTTTTGTTGATTGTTCAGCAATATTTACAACAACAGGTATTTTTCCGTTAGTTAGTTGTATTGTGTTTTTTGTTAAAATATTTTTCTCATCATTAGTCAGCGTACTTGCCTCCCCTAAAGAACCTCCAAGAACAATAGCACTAACACCTGCATCTAATTGTGCATTTATATTTTTATTAAATAAATCTAAATCTAACTTGTCATCGTCAGTAAACTTAGTGGTAATTGCCGGCATGACACCTTCCCAATTCATAAGTGTTATTTTTTGTTGAATATAAGATTTTTTTAAGACATTAAATAATCTAGTTTAACATAAACAGATCTGATGCTATACCATCTGAAAGAAATCTTCCTTTACTAGTTATCTTAAGGCACTTTTTATCTAATACTAATAATTTTTTGTCAATTTTAACTTTCGATTTATCTAATAGATAGTTCTTAAATTTTTCTCCAAGCTGCTTCTCAATATCATCCAGTGATATTCCCCAAATTGTACGTAATCCAGTCATAACCATCTCATTATATATATCGATTTCTGTTAAATTCTCAATTGTTATTGGAAGCTTATTTTTTTCTAATGAATTTATATACTTCATATTGTTACTTACATTCCAAATCCTTTTTTTACCATTAAAAGAATGAGCAGATGGTCCTAATCCTATATATTTTTTTCTTTGCCAATATGCACTATTGTTTTTTGACTCATAATTCTTTAGTGCAAAGCTAGATAGCTCATAGTTTAAATATTTGCATTTTTCTAATTCAATTACTATTATTTCATTCTGTCTCATTAAGGTTTCATCGTTTATATTATCAATTTTTCCTTTTTCAATTAATTTGCTCAAAATGGTATTTGGTTCAACTGTTAGTGCATAAGCTGAAATGTGTGGGAGATTATAATTTTTAGCTGTTTTTATATTTTTTCTCCACTTATGATCCGTTAATCCAGGCATTCCATAAATAAGATCTATTGAGATATTATCAAAATATTTTTTAGTTAATTCTATTGAATTCTTTGCTTGACTGGAATCATGGGATCTATTCATTAACTCAAGATCCTCATCAAAAAATGATTGAACTCCAATGCTAATTCTATTAAAATTCTCTGATAATTCTTTAATTTTATCTTTAGTTAAGTCATCGGGGTTTGCTTCAATAGATATTTCAGCATTTTCTACAACATTGAAATTTGAGTAAATACCATTTAAAATTCTATTTATTTCTTTTACATCTAAAATTGTTGGTGTACCACCTCCAAAATAAATTGTATTAACACTTTCACCTGCTAACTCTTCTTTTCTTAATTGAGTTTCCTTTACTATAGATTCTACAAATGTATTTTTATTTTTTAAAGACGTAGAAAAATGAAAGTCACAATAAAAACATGCTTTTTTACAAAAAGGTATATGAATATATATTCCAGCGATAACTAAACTAATTTATCTTTGTTTTTACTTACATAACTACTCCAACTTGAATATTTTTTATTACCAGAAATATTTCCCTCATTATAAAAATGACATACCGCAGCTGCAAGACCGTCAGTTGCATCTAAATTCTTCGGAAGATTTTCTATTTTTAATAAGTTCTGTAACATCTTTGCAACTTGCTCTTTACTAGCATTACCATTTCCTGTTATAGACTTCTTAATCTTCTTTGGGGAGTATTCTGTTATTGGAATCTCTCTGGATAAACCCGCAATCATTGCTACTCCTTGTGCTCTACCAAGCTTTAACATACTCTGAACATTTTTTCCATAAAAAGGAGCTTCTATAGCAATCTCGTCTGGCTTGAAATTATCAATCACCTCAATAGTTCTTTCAAAAACTAATTTTAGCTTCAAATAATGATCTTTATACTTAGTTAAGTTTAATTCATCCATTTGAATTAACTCCATTTTCTTATTGACAACCTTAATTAGACCAAAGCCCATTATAGTAGTTCCTGGATCAATTCCTAAAATTATTTTTTCATTTGACATGGAGAACTTTTTTATTCTGTTGATACATATATCGGCAAAGAAAATTTAACATTAACCTGTTGTCCTCTTTTAATCGCTGGAAATATCTTTGGTAATTTTTTTATACTACTCTTAAATGATAAATCTATAAGACTTCTTAAGTCAATTATACTCTCATCAACAATTAATTCATCAAAATCAATTTCACCATCTTTTGAAATAGTAAACTTAAGTATTACTGTATCCTGAATAATTCTGTTTACAGTCTTTGTATTGCTTATTAAATCAACAGATATTTGATTACTAAGAGTAAATATAAAACACTCCTTCTTTAATGATAATGATGATAAAGAATCACAAGTACTAAATGATGGATATTCGTCAACATCTGACCAATTAAATGTTTTCCACTCTTCATCTAAAATTTCATCTACACTTATTTTTTTATTAATATTCAATTCACATGAAAAGAAAAAAAATAAAAAAAATAAAGAAAGAATATATTTCATCATGTGTAATATATAATAATTTAATTTAATAAATTTAATAGATTTTAACGAATTATATCAATGGATCCTTTGCTAATTATAATATCTGCAGTGCTAATTATTTCAGGCATAATAGGAAGCTTTATGCCAATATTACCAGGGCCATTAACATCATGGTTTGGTTTATTTATTCTTAATTTAATTTCTTCAGTTGAAATAGATAGCACATTATTAATTATAACATTTATTATAGCTATAACTATTTTTATTCTTGATAGTCTAATTCCAATATATGGATCAAAATATTTTGGAGCTACTAAATATGGAATTATAGGAGCATCAATTGGTCTTGTAATTGGTATAATAACACCTATCCCTTTTGGAATTTTAATTGGTCCTATTCTAGGAGCATTAATTGGTGAATTATTATTTAATAATGATTTAAAAAAATCTATTAAATCCTCTATTGGAGTTTTAATCGGATTTGTGGCTTCTAGTTTTATAAAGTTTGTTACCAGTATTGTATATCTTATGATATATATAATACAATTATGGGAATATATATAATAAAAAAGCTCCCCTAATAGGAAAGCTCTTCATTGGTTTTAAGAAAACTCATATTACTAAAATATAAGTTATCAACACACTGCAAATATAGTTAATTTATTTTATAATACTTTTAAGTCACGTAGTTGTTTGGCAGAACCAACAATTGCTTGATCAACACCTTTTGGATCCCATTTTAAAATATTCCTAGCATTATTAGTGTGCAATACCTCTTTTTCGCCTAATCTTTCTACAGCCATTCTTAAGGAACTTATAAAAATTGACAAGAATTTTATTAACCAGTTTGGAGCTGTATATCTAGGTACTTTTTTAAATCCATTATTATATAGAATATTAGATATATCAGAAAACCAAACAGTTTTTTCAGAAAGTAAAAATCGTTTACCTACTGCATTTTTTTCCTTCATTGCTTTGATATGAGCCCAAGCAACATCCTTAACATCTACCACACTAACACTTAATTTAGGATTAAATGGAATTGAACCATTTAACATTTTCTTTATAGCAATTCTATTGGAAATACTCACAGAATCAGACAAAGATGGGCCAACAACTAAAACAGGATTTATTGCGCATACTTCAATTCTTTCGTCCTTGTCTAGACTATTGATATATTCCCAAAGAAACATCTCAGCTTTTGTTTTACTAATTTCATAAGGGAATAATTCTTCATTACTTAAATCAGTCCAATCATCATCATTAAATTCACTTTTCCCATTACCATATATTGCTGCAAAAGATGATGTCATTACAAATCTTTTTACCTTATTTTTTACTGCTGCCTTTAAACATCTTTGTAAGCCGCCCAATGCAGGTTTTACCAATTCATCAACATCAACTCTTCCAATAATTACTGGAGATGCAACATGAAGCACGTAATCACAGCCTTGTATAGCCTCATTCCATCCATTATCACTTAATAGATTTAGTTCACAAAATTCAATTTTTGCCTTACAATCAACATGTCTTGACAAACATTTTAATAGGTTGTCTACCTTATCTAATGATCTTAAAGAAGTCTTAACTAAATAACCTTGTTCAATAAGTTGCTTGATACAGTGCAGTGCAATATATCCTGTACCTCCACTAACAAATACTTTTTCCATTTAATTTCTTAATATTAAAAAACCTCACATCTGCGAGGTCCTTTGCGGTCTGGACGGGACTCGAACCCGCGACCCCATGCGTGACAGGCATGTATTCTAACCAGCTGAACTACCAGACCGTTTAATAATTGCGAAAGCAAATATACATTTGATTTTCAACAACTCAAATCTTTTCTTTTAAATTTTATATATGGATAATATTAATAAAAATAAGTGTATAAATTAATATTGTGAATGCCAATCTGAATGAATAAAAAACTACCTATTGTTTATATCCTGAGCCCCAATCTGGACATCCAAAACACTCCTTATTGTTTAAGAAATCGTAGGAGATAGAAAATTCTGAAATTCCTCCATCACCACCAATTCTACTTAGATTAAAATCATAAGAATATCCGAATTTAAATCCTTCCCATGCCATTCCAATAACTGGATTTACAGAGGTTATAAAATGACTTTTTTCAGAGGTTTGTATAGGATTTGTTGCCGCTGTAAGTCCAACAGAAAATCTGTCAAAAACATATTGGAATCCCAAATCGAACCTATCATATTTCCCTTGCATCATGAAATTTGTAATAAGGAATATACTATTATCATCATTATAATTTAATATTGGTAATTCTAAGGATGCATGAAGGGATACAAATATATCTAATGGAGCATCTCCCTGGCTAACCATTGATACATTTGGTCTGTTTAAATGTCTTAATGTTAAACCAACCCAGCTATAATCATTATTAAATAAAAATGAAGCACCAAAATCAAAATATCTAACGTTCTCATTTAATACAATTGGATCGAAAGTGTTGGAGCTTATTAAATTTTGATATATGTCTATTTGATCTTCAAAAAGTAGATTATCAAACCCATAATCCTTAAATCCAAAACCTACAGATATACTAGGTCTAAAATGCCAATCATAATCAATTTGAACATCATAAGCCCAAGTTAAATTTACCTGCTTAAGATTATAATTAGTAACCGTTTCCTGATGATTAATTAAACTTATTCCTATACCACTATTTAGGTTAGGATACCAATCATCAAAATAAATGAATTGAGAATTTAAGTTAAAATTAAATCCTGACCACTGCTGATTTTTATATAGAAGCCCTGCTTTTGTTGTCTGATAAAAGCCTGAAAAAGAAGGATTGATACTTTCAGGAATCATAAAAGATTGAGTAAAAGCAACATCTTGAGAAAAACTTCTCGTGCATGTAATCAATATTAATATTAATAAAATTCTTTTCATTTTCTTTTTTATCTTAAAAGAGTAAATACTCCCTGACGATTTATATTCTCTTGATATATTGAAACACCATTAACTACTATTAGATAATTTCCATTTTCTGCTTTCCTTCCTTCTAATGTACCATCCCAACCAATTAAGTCAACATTATTTTCATAATAAATAAGAGAGCCAAAAGTATCATATATATACATTTCAATACTGTTTAGACATCCATATACCGGTCTCATAGTATCATTCATTCCATCGTTGTTTGGTGAGAAGGCAGTTGGAAGTACTATATCATATCCATCTGTTACATCCACCTCTTCTGTATAAACTTCTGAACATCCATAAGAATATTCAACAGTTTGAGTTATTGTATATGTACCAGGATTTGGATATGTGTACGTCACAGATTCACCCGTTGCAATAGGAGATCCATCTCCAAAATCCCAGGTAACACTTATATAATCTCCAGAAGATGTATTGGTAAATGTCAATTCGTTAAAAATACTAATGCCACAATCAATTTGACCACTACTGCTTAAATCAAAGGATGCATCACCAAGCTCATCAAAGTCTACAATTATTTCTGTTTCTACTTGACAACCAAATGAATCTGTTACTAATACAGTATAAGTTCCATTTTCATAAGCTGTCATAACAGTATTGTCATCTATACTTACAGATCCACTAGACCAGTTTATTGAATAAGGAGGAACCCCTCCTGCAACTGTTATATCATTAATTTGTGAAACAAAATTTCCAATACAATTTGGGTCTATAGTTGTTTGTAAATCTACTATTAAATCATCTTGTCTCCATATTGTAAATGTTCCTGATTCAGTAATACAACCTTCACTATCAGTAACTACAACTGTATAGTCTCCAGCTGGAACATTGGATAAATCTTCAGTATCAGCGCCATTGCTCCATAAGAATGTATAGGATCCTGAGCCCCCTGAGACTAATAGATCAACGCTACCACTATTAGGATTGTCACAATCAACCGCATCACTTGGCGTACCACTTACAACTATTTCACTTAGAACTGTAATACTAAATGTTTCTGGAGTGCCTACACATACTACACCATTATTTTCATAGGTAGGGGTTACTGTAATTAATGCTCCCTCTGATACTATTGATGGATTTGTCGCTGTAAAACTAGGTATATCACCAGTTCCACTTGCTGTTAAACCAATAGAAGTATTATCATTTGTCCAATTATAGGTTGTTGTTCCATCAGTGTTTGGACTTGTAAATGTAATTATAGTAGATATTTCATTATTACACAATACAAGATCAATAACTGGATCCATTTGCGGCGAAGGATTTACTGTAATTGTAAATGTATCAGATAACCCACTACAAACCACACCATTATTGTTATAGCTAGGTGTTACAGTAATAGTTGCTGTAATAGTTGAATTAGAAGAATTTGTAGCCAAGAAACTAGGTATTCCCCCTGAACCACTATCGCCTAAACCAATAGCTGGATTATTATTTGTCCAATCATATATTGTTGTTCCATCTATATTAGAAGTTGTAAATATGTAAGCAGGTGTAAAATCTCCATCACAAGCAACCGTATTCAATGATTGTAAAGGATCAACCTGAGCATCAGGATTTACAGTCATTGTAAATGATTCAGGTGCACCTATACAAACTACCCCATTGTTTTCATAAGTTGGTGTAACTGTTATTGTTGCTGTTTGAGAAGTATTAGATGTATTAACTACTCCAAAAGCTGGAATTGATCCACTACCAGTTCCAGGTAACCCAATTGAAGTATTATCATTTGTCCAGTTATATATTGTAGTTCCATCAGTATTTGTAGTTGTAAAAATTACCTCATTGGAAATATCTCCATTACATAACACCTGACTATCTACAGCATTAACTTGAGCACCAGGATTAACTGTTATTGTAAAGGTTTCAGATGGACCAGTACAAACCACTCCATTATAATTATAATTTGGCGTAACTATTATAGTTGCCGTTTGGGCAGTATCAACAGAATTTATTGCTGAAAAACTTGGAATATTTCCAGTTCCTCCAGATGACAGCCCTATTGATGTGTTATCATTTGTCCATGTATACGTAGTTGTACCTTCAGTATTAACAGTTGCAAAAATGACTTCTGCTGATTGATCTCCGCTACATAATTCTTGATCATCAACAGCATTAACCTGACCCATAGGAATAGTAATTGTAAATGTTTCAGCTGATCCACTACAACTAACACCGTTATTAGTATAAGTTGGTGTTACTGTAACTGTAGCTGTTTGTGTCTGTGTAGATGAATTTGTTAAAGTAAAACTACTTATATTTCCTGTTCCATCTGCTGCCAATCCAATTGATGTATTGTTATTGGTCCATGCATATGTTGTAGCCCCATCAGTATTTGATGTTGTAAATATTATTTCTCCACTACTTGTTGCATCACAACTTATTATGTTAGCAAGAGCATTAACCTGAGCTGTTGGATTAACAGTTATAGTAAATGATTCGCTACTTCCAGCATTGCTGTTTCCTCCATTCTCAAAAGTAGGAGTAACAACAATAGTTGCTACTTGAGCTGTTGTTGTTGTATTGATTGCCGTAAAACTTGCAATTGTTCCTGTTCCAGATGATGCTAATCCAATAGATGAATTATCGTTTGTCCATGAATAAGTTGTAACTCCACCAGTATTCTCAGTTGTAAAGACAACAGCAGTTGTATTATCTTGATTACATACGACCATACTGTCAATAGGATCTATTTGAGCTGTAGGATTTACTGTTATTGTAAATGTATCCGTAGGTCCTGTATTGCTATTTCCTCCATTTTCAAAGCCAGGTGTTACCACAACTGTAGTAGTAATAGGTGATGTTCCAGTATTTACAGCAGTGAACCCAATATCACTTGATCCTGTTGTTGTTAATCCTGTTGTTGGATCAGTATTTGTCCATGTATATGTTGTAGTTCCTCCAGTATTAACTGTTGTAAATGGAATGGTAACTGTGTCTCCATCAGAGACTACCATATCATCTGTTGGATTTACTTGAGCTGTTGGATTAATTGTAATTTCAAAAGGAGTTGCAGGACCAATACAACTTACATTACCATTCTCAAAAGTAGGTATAACTGTAAGAGAAGAGGTAACTGGACTTGATCCTGTATTAATACCTGTAAAAGCTGAAATATTTCCTGTTCCACTTGCAGCAAGTCCAATAGAAGTAATACTATTTGTCCAAGCATAGGTTGTAGTTCCATTTACATTTGTTGTTGAAAATGCAATAGCTGTTGTATCGAATCCATTAGAAACTATCTGGTTTCCAACAACATCAACTTGACCTGTTGGATTAACTGTTATTGTAAAGGTTGTAGAATCGCCTGTATTTGTATCTCCATCGTTTTCAAAACTTGGAGTTACTACTATGTTAGCTGTTAGAGGTTGGTCTGTAGTATTAATAGCTGTTATATCAATGTTTCCTGTACCCGTAGCATCTAACCCAATTGCTGTATTGTCGTTTGTCCATGAGAAAGTTGTAGTTCCTCCAGTAACAATAGTTGAAAATTCAATAGTTAGATTCTCATCATTACAAACAACTTGATCATCTACTGGATTTACCTGAGCTTGAGGATTAACTGTAACTGTATAATCAGTAGGTAATCCTTCACAATCAAAACCTACATCCCCAGTAGCAATAGCAGTGTATACTACATCCAAAGGCGCAGTAGTTGAATTTATAAGTGTTTCAGCTGGAATGTTGTCAGTTCCTGTTAAAGTAGTTACCCCAGTAATTCCTGTTGGAACAGAAACAGTCCAAGCAAATGTTACATCTGTGGTTGGGCTTGTCAGATCAACTGCGGTAGTTGTTTCGCCAGTTACTATTACTTGATCTGCCTCTGAAAAGTTAACTAAAGGCGATGGGTTTACTGTAATTGAAAAAGTTTCCGCCGTACCTGTACAACTAACATCATTATAGGTGTAAACTGGAGTTACTGTAATATTTCCAACAATTGGAGCAACTGCTGAACTTGTAGCTGTAAAACTTGATATATCACCAGTACCGCTAGAAGCAAGTCCTATAGCTGTATTATCATTTGTCCAATTATAAGTTGTTGTTCCTGATCCAGTATTTGTCGTTGCAAAAGTAACTGCCAATGTTGAATCACCATTACAAAGTGTCTGATCTGCAAGTGCATTAACTTGGCCGTTTGGATTAACAGTAACTACAATATCAAATCCATCACCTTTACATCCATTAGCATCAGGTGTAACAGTATAGGTCAAAGTAGCGGGTTCACCAGTTGTATTTGTTAATGTCTGACTTATAGATGTTTGATCATTTGCTGCACTTCCACCAGTAATTGCACCTACAGGGCTACTAACAGGTATTCCCCAATCATAAGTAGTTCCAGAAGGAACTATTTCAGTAGGGGAATCATCAACTGGAGTAATGGTAAAAGCCCCACTAGTACAAATTGTGGTCTCCTTATCAGCAATAATTGGTACAGGATTTACTGTAATAGTATATTCAAATGGTGTCCCAGCACATCCATCTGCAATAGGAGTTATAGTGTATACTAAATCTTGATCAGAATTAGTATTGTTTGTTATAGTTTGGGCTGGAATAGCTGCTGTTGTGCCAGAAGATGTATATCCCGAAAGATTGCTATTATCAGTAGCTATCCATGAAAATGTTGTCCCTGATACGTCTGCAGTTGTTGTAAATTCAGTAGATGAAGCTACAGAGCATATTGATTGAGATGTAGTTGTATTTGTTATTATTGGTGTTTGACCCAAGCTTATTGTCACTGTATCAGAAACAGGAGTATCACAGTTAGAACCAAGAGTTACAGTGATACTATATGCACCAAATGAATTTAATTGAATTGTAGGCAGTGCATCAGAAGCTGTTGTAGAGTTAGCAAACGAATAATCAGATGCTGTTATTCCTGTCCCAGTAACTGTCCAAGTATAAGAACTTGGCGCATTTAATCCCGTAGAATATGTTGGTGTTAATAGATTTGCGAAATCAATTAATAGTGTTGAAGTTGAGCAATAAGTCTGTGACTCAACCGGAAATGCTACAGTAGGATTACCAATTACTTGAAGAGTTTCTTGGTGACTGTCAGACCCGCATTCTGTTGTTACTGTCTCAGTAATAGTATAGTTTCCTTCAGTAGTAAAGGTTACTTCTGGATTTTCAGAATTTAAAGTTGTGCTGTTTTGCAAGGTATATCCAGAATTTGGAGATATTGTCCACTGGTAAGTTTCAATTTCATTTGGCAAGAAAGGATCACAAGCAGCAGTAACAATATTTGAATTATCTGTTAAAGTAACTGTATCATTAACACATATCTGATTAACTTCCTGTCCATCCTTTATTATATTAAAATCTGCATCAGGCACATCTTCAATATTAATTGTATCTGTATGTTCAGATTCCTGTTGACAATAATCCTGATTTACTGCTGTTAGTTTAATCTCCCAGCAACCAGGAACTGTAATATCAGCTGCAGGAATAATAAGATTATTTCCAACAAGCCATGGTGATCCTGCAAATACTGGAATAAAAGCAGTGGCAGTTGGCGGCTTATAATACCAGTAATAATTTGGTTCTTCAGTACATTCTCCAGAAGGTGTTGGATAGGAACCTGCTTCAGATGTGTTTATTGCTGTAATATTTTGAGTAATACATTGTTCGTCATTTAATACAAAATTGGCATCTGGAGATTCACTTGTAGTAACCTGTTTTGTTGCACCAGATCCATTGGCAATATACTCATCACATGCTGGAGTTGTACCTCCAACAGACAATCCTTTATTATACAATTTCATTTCTATGTCAAAGTTTGTACTTAAAGTACTACATGAAGCTTGAGAAAAAATATGTGTTATTGGACTTACAGGTGAGGTATAATCTGCTAAAAGTTCAGCCTGTGTTTTTATTATCGTTGCAGTTCCATCTCCAAAATCGAATGTATAATAGGATGCCATGTAGTTACTACCAATACCCAAATTGGTAATATCTATACTAAATACTACATTTTCACCCACACAAACTATTTCAGAAGATGCATTACCAAATATTGTAGCACTTGCATGAAATAGAAAAGTAGTACTAAAGAAACTTGAATTTCCAGATGAATCTACTTCCTCAATCTCAAAATTATAAGCACCAACAGATAATGTATCTGGGATAGTATATACTCCAGCGCTTGTTGCTGTCAGTGCAGTAGTAGTTCCTGCTGTTATATCAATTAAGTTGACATTTAATGTGTATGATGAGTTCGAAGGAGTTACTTGAAGAAACTTGTAACTAGATGGCATATCAGCAGTCACAGCATCATAAGACTGCTTGAGAGATCCAAAATAAGGGTTAGTTGTATTTGAACCATCATTTAAACATTCAAAATAATTAGTATTACTTTGCATTGTAGTCTGAACTGTTGGCAATGCTGATGTTACAGAATTATCAATAGTAAATGTGGCTGTTTCTACAGTAGTAACAGGCTGAGTTGATCTAACTCTCAGCTTATAATCTCCAGAAGCTGTCCCTGTAGGAATTACACCATTCATTAATGGCGTATAAAAATCGTGTACTGTTCCAAGTAGTGTAGGATTAGTGAAATCTCCACCAGAAGCAGATAATTCTAGATGAAATGCATTATTTGCTGCAGCTGACAAGTTTGAGGGATTATCAAGAACAAATACTCCTGTAGGATTAATGTGCAATGACACACCAGAGCCAGGATTATAAGTTTGAGAATTGTCAAACCTTACTAGATCAATACTCTGTGAAAAACAGATTATCGAAAATAAAAAAACAAGAAGATTTAATAATATCTTTTTCATCTTAAAAAAATGTGCGCTAATATACGAAATTTAGTATTAATTTATCTAATTACTTGATGATCAGCTCTTTAATGATAATCTATTATAATAAGCTTTCTATAGCTTCTGTGTAAGTGTTTTTAGGTGCCACTCCTACCTGTCTTACAGCTACTTCTCCTTTGTTAAATACTAAAACTGTTGGAATATTTCGTACTCCATATTTAGCAGCATATTCTTGATTAGAATCTATATCTAGCTTTCCAATAGTTGCCTTATCTGAATACTCATTACTAATTTCGTCTATAACTGGTCCTAACATCCTACATGGGCCACACCAAGCTGCCCAAAAATCTACTAAAACTGGTTTTTCACTTTTGAGAACTAATTCCTCAAAATTTGCATCTGTGATTTCTAACGCCATAGTTTTCGATTTTTTATATAGGTTTTATAATTAATATCTTTTACATCAACATCTACACCTTCCATTAAAACCAAATTTACATCAAATTTAATATTATATTTCTCATTATCTAATCTTTTGATACTAATTCTTTCAATATATTTTCTAATTAACTTTTCTTTATCTTTTAGTGTTAATGATTTGTGTTTTGTTTCTAAATCTTTTACCATCATTTTATCAATAGTATCAAAATCAATTTTCTTAATATCACTCATTTTTTCATATTGAATACTAACTTCATTCATTCTATTTTCTTCATTTAGAATTCCTTCATCATACTTCTTATTATACAACTCATAATCCTTCTTTTTAATCTTTTTTGATTGATAATCATTATATAACTCAAACTTTTTAGTTTCAAAATCACTGATATTCTTTTTATAGTAATCTAACTTATATTTTGTGGATTGTTTGTTTTTAATTCCCTTCTCTAATTTGTTTTCATACTCTTTTCTTAAATCTTTACTATTCCTTAAAAACTTAAATAACATATCCCATACAAAAACATCTAAGAAATCTTTATTTATATAATTACCCTTATAACTTTTATCACACTTTTCACCATTTTCCCATCTGATTATATCTTTTTCATATTGTGGTTTCTTATACCACTTACATTGATACCATTGTTGATAATATTCATTTTGTTTTTTACCCTTTTTATATAATCTACCCCCACAATCACCACATTCAATTAATCCTTTTAGTATATGAGGAATTGTATCTCTTCCTCTTCTTTTCATTTCTAATTTCTTAATCTTCTTTTGTGTTTCATTAAAGATATCTTCACTAATAATAGATGGTATTTTAATTGGATATTTTCTACCACCCCATTTTTGATATACTAATCCTTTATATCCTTCCCATTTTAGAGTTTTCTTTATCATAAATGTCTTCCATAATAGATTATGAGTATGATTCCATTTATCCATACAGATTTTAAAATTAGTAGTAGATGGTAATAAAAATACCCTAAATAAATCTTCAACTATGTGTCTTTTGTCTTCATCAACAATAGTAATTTCATTCATTTTTTTACCAACATTCATATATCCAAACTTCTTAACTCCACCAAACAATACATCACCCTTTTCCATCTTCCTTACTATACCCTCACTCACTCTTTTCTTTAATCTAATTCTCTCAATAGTAGACATTGTATTTTTAAATTCATACTCTATTCTATCACTTAGATTATCTTTTATATCTCTTATTCTATTATCTACTACAACTACACAATCAGTATCTTCAACTAACTTTTCAAACTGAATCATTAATTCTCTATTCTCTCTAATCAATCTATCCCATTCATAAAGTATAATTCCATCTAAACTTCCATCATATATTTTTTCATACAATTCATTTAAACCATCTCTATTTACTTTATTACCACTTATAACATCACTATATATTTCATACTGAAAATCATTCTCATTACAAAAATCAATACCTCTATCCTTTTGGTTTTCTAAAGAAGTATTATCCATTTGTTTTTTAGATGATACTCTACAATATATTCCTAATCTTTTAACCTTCTTTGTGGTTACCATTAACACCTTATTTATGTTTACAAAATTGTTTAACCATTTAAATCAAAATTATGAGTGAAAAAATAGAATTAAAAAGATTTACCACTTTAATCCAACCCAACCTTTTATCAAAAATCAAACTCATTTCATACTTTACTAATAAAAAGTTGAATGAGGTTATTAATGAATCAATTAAAGAGTATATAAACCAATTTGAATTAAAGAATAACACTAAAATTGATAAACTAATAGATTTTCAAACTAACTTTCAAATATTAGATAATGAAAAAGTTAAAGATAAAAAATAATACCTATACAATATTACTTATAGTGTAATTACTTCAATCTAAATTAGGTATAAAAAAAGGGAATAGATTTTAATTCTATTCCCATTTTCTTTCTCACAACTTCAAAAAATATATTCAATGAAAAATATACTCAAAACATCTTTCTAATTTCAATTCTTTTACTTAATCCTTCTATAAATAATCTTTCATCTTTAGAATTCATTTTAACAACAAAATCACTAAACAAATCTCTAATTCTACTATTCATAAAATCAAATAACATTTCATTATACACAATCTTATTATCTAAAAAATAGTTTCCTTTTATAATATCTTTACTCTTATCTCTCTTTAAATTTTTATCAAACTTATTTAAGATATCCTCATTATAATATTTACTTTTTTTCCTTTTCAATTTCTTTATTTCCATTACTTTCAATTCTTTCTTTTAAATAGATTTCATAATTCCACCAATTATTTTCTAAATCACTATTTACTCTTTTTACTTCTTCCATTGTTAATTTTTTTATCTAATTCTAAATGTTTTTTTAAGATTTCATCTTCTATTCTATCATTAAAAACACCAAACCATTTTTCTTCAATTTGTTTTGATTTTTCTAACCTATTCCATTTATCTCTAAACCATTTATTACTTTCACTTTCCATATTACATTATAATTCTACTGATATCACCTTCATCATTTAATTCATTATAATTCTTACTCACATTATCTCTATTCCTTTTAAATCTTTCTAACTTAATATCACCAACTTCCTCACTTCTAACACAACCAAATAATACTAATTCATCTAATCTATCATTTTCAATACTCCATAAGAATTCTTCTAAAATTCCTTTTTGTCTCATCTCATCAAATTCTTCTCTTTTAAGTAATCTTATATCATTCTCATAACCTCTAATTTCAGTATTCAGTTTACTTATTTCATCAAAACAAACACCAATATTTAATCTACATCTGAAGTATTTACAAATACTCTCTTCTAATCCTAATCTTAACTTTAAGATTTCATCTATTCTTTTAAAATCATTGTATACTTTAACTATATCTTCTTTTAAGAGTTTACCATTGAATCTACTTTTTATTCTATCTATATTAATTTCCATCTTTATCTTCTTTTAAATTTATATCATCTCTTAAATTTCTAAAATCACACTCCTCTAAAATTTTTAAAGATTTATAATAATCTCTAACATTACCTCTTTCAACTTTTCCTTTTTCAATCCAATATTCAAACCACTCCTTTATAAATTTCTCACCTACAATTTCACAAACCTTATCCATTTTAGTTTTACCTATATCAAATGAATCTTTACTTCCATCAAATTCTATATCAAACAATTTAAAACTCATAATACTTTACTTTTTAAAAGGTTATCTACTTCATTTTTATCAAACCTCACACTCTTACCAACTTTGGAATAACTTATCTCATTATTCTTCATCATATTATCAATTTTTCCAATTGAAAAACCAACATATTCTTTTAACTCATTTTTATTTAACCATTTTTTTTCCATATAAAATTTCATTTACTATTACTTATTATTAATCCATTATACATATTACAATTCCCTTCAAAACATACATTTCTTACAATCACTTTTACATACTTAATAATCTCATATATCTATATATACTTCCATATATAAAAAAGTGTATAAGATTCATAAACAACCTTACACACTCCTTCTAATATATATCCCATATATGGATATCAACTACTGTGGGATTATGTATATTATATGTATGTCATACATTATATGATAGTGTCATATACTATATCACTTCCATAGTATTACTTACTATTAACCAATAAAATTTTAGATTATATATTACTATATAGACTTATATAATAACCTCTTTTCTCATTCCACACATACACCAACACATTCCACACATTATATCACATACACACCATTGGTTTGTCATATACTATAGTAACTTAAAACATTACTGACACTCATTCCATACCATTTCTTACCACTCTTACTTACAATACCTTTATCATTCAACCTCTCACTTATTCTTAAATAACTCCAACCCTTACTTCTCAAACTTTTTATATAACTAACTACCTTCATTTCATCTTTATCATTAATAAGTTTTTTACCATCTTTATCTTTTCCATACATCAACTTACCATATACCAATCCATTCTCTTTATTATTCCTTTTTACATCTTTAATTCTTTCCCTAATATTTTCAACTTCAAATTCATTAAAAGACATTAAAATATTCATCAATAACTTTCCCATCATATCACTATTATTGATGTTTTCTTTAACACTATAAAACTGAATATCATTCTTACTAAACAATTCCATTATATCAACTACATCTTTCATTCTCCTACCTATTCTACTCAAACAATAAACAACAACACCATCAATATCCTCACTTTTACACCTTTCAATTAATTCTAAATAACCATCTCTCTTACTAAATTCCATTCCACTTTTACCTTCATCTTTTAAAATATCAATCAACTGAAATTCATTATACTTACAGAATTCATTTACCTTATTTATTTGATTTATTATTGAGTTACCTTTATTCTTACTCACTTCACTACTTACTCTAACATAACCTATTAATTTCTTACTCATCATCAATATTTTTAAAAAAATTATTCAACTTATTATCTAATCTATCATCTATATTCATTTCCTTTAATTCCTCACTTATTTCACTTAAACTATTACTAATTTTTGGTATATAATTAATCAATACCTCATATAACATTTTATCATATTTAATCATAACATATATTTTTTATACAACTACTCTAACAATTGTATAAACATAATAACCTCTCTTACATTTACCACATTGATTACTAACCATCTACAAACACATCATTTGTATAAACCACAAAAAAAAATGGATTAATAAATTAATATCAATCCACTTTTACTTCTATTTATGTAGTAATTAAATTATACTCCCATAATCTCATTCATTTTATCATAATAATCATTAACTATTTTATTATGATGTTTATTTTTTCTTCTAATTTTTAAATTCTCATAATCATTCCAATTCCAATACTTACCATAAATTCCTTTACTAATTTTCTCTTTAATTGATTCTCTTCCAAAATATAAATATCTCTCCATTTCAATTAAAAATTCATTATAATTCTTACTTCTCAATTCTTTAAATCTTTCATATCTATTATTCCATTTCAATCCCATTGATAACCAACCATCTAAACTATTTAATATACTTTTTTGATTTCTAAAAAACATATCTATTTCACTCATTTTTGGATATTCAATATTCATTACATCATAAAGAAAACTATAATCAATACCACCACCTCTAATTAATTTATAATTGGTTTTACCATAATAATTATGATTTTTATTTAGTTGATTTAAACCGAATGGTATTCACAAAAATGACATTATCATCTAGAATAAAGAATTTTTCTAGGTTATCTCACAACAAAGATATTGTTAAAATAATGAGTTCTGAATATGCAAAATGTATTGGAGTTTCATCTGAAGTCGTTTTTGAATTGATGTGGGAACAGGTAAAGATTTTTAGGCAAAAAGTTAATAGAAAAAGAAAGTTTAAGTCTTTGCTTAAAATATCATAAGCTATTTGTTTTTTGAATTTTCCAAAGTTTGGCATATTTAAGAAAAGTTCTTTTACCTGTTTGATAACAAATAAACAAACCATTTTTCCCGTCTAAAAACCCAAGTCTTAATATATAGGATTTAAAGAATGCCCAGCTTGGATTCCAAATGATTTTGAATAGATTTGATCTTTTCCCAAGTTTGTAGTAGGATTCCGCTGAAATTGATGAAAAAGATTCAACTTTTTGTTTAAATTCAGAATACGATTGATAGGTAAGGTGTAAAATATCACCCTTTAGTTTCCCAATTTTTTTTGAAGAATTCACAAACACTTGATCATGGGGGTTAATTCCCTTCCAACAAGATTTTCGTTTATCAAATACACGAATCTTTTTATTTGGATACCAATCCGAATATTTAATCCATTGACCACAAAAATTATTATATCTGTTACAATAGTAGCCGTCGTTTGTCCAATTACTTTTAACTTTAAGTATCGATTGTTGCAACTCATGCGAAAGGGACTCATCTCCATCAAGAGACACAATATGATTGTAACTTGCTTGTTTTAAGGCAAAGTTTTTTTGCTCTACATATCCAAGAAATTTTTGTTCAATAAATAAAATATTATACTTTTCACAAATTATTTTTGTGTTATCTGTTGAATATGAGTCAACAACAATTATTTCATCTGCAACATTAGTCAATGATTTCAAACACTCATCAATGTATCGTTCTTCATTGTAAGTAATTATTACGGCTGAAAGCTTAAGCATAGAAAATTAAATTTTTTTTGCTATAATTTTATAAACAGTCTTTATTTTTCTAAATGTAGAAATTTTTCTTCTTTCAGGAACTTGATTGACTGATAAATAACCTTCAACAGCTTCAACCATGCGCAATGCTGATTTACCGTCAACATAGGGATGGTATTTTTTAATCATCTCTCTTCTTGAATTAGAATGCCGATCTTTCTTCAGTATTTTAGAAACTTCATTAACTAAATTATCATAGTTATTTAAATTTTTCCAAAATATACTTTTGGAAATATTTCTAAAAGTTATTGCCGGTTTATCAAGCAGTAAGAATTCATAAACAACAGAAGAGGTGTCACTAATTATTAGATCAGAAATGATTATGTATTTGGTGATGTCTTTTTCTTTTTTGAATATAATATTTTTGTGTTTATCTGCAATATTTTGATATTTTTTCACCCATTTTTCATCCATAAGGGGGTGAAACTTAAGTAATATAATATAGTCTTGATTTTTGGCAAGTGATTCGATTTCATTATAAACGTGTGGAGCTGATGTTAGTCTTGGAGAAAATGTTGGCGCATAAAGTATTATATATTTTGATTTATGTTCAGAAATTAAATTTAACCTTTCAGCATTAAATTCATCATTTTTTCTATAATATTTATCCAATTTTGGCCAACCAGTTTCAATTATATCAAAGGTTTCGTGTTTTTTTTTAAGTTTAAGAAATCGATCTGTAAAGTAGGGTCCCTGAGTCAAGTATAAATCAAAATATTGGCGAATTCTAAAGTGACCTTTCTTTTCTCCTGCAAGACCATGGAAAACTTGAGTTTTTAATCCTCTTAGAAAATAGGGTACTTCATTTCCAGGTGCGAATATTACATCACTTTTATACAACTTTAGTTCACTGTATGATGATGTATAGTTGTCAGTTTTATATGGGAAGTTCGATTTTATTTTTGGTGCCACATACCAAATAAACTCATAATTTTTTTTTAATAAAACATGTTTGATTGGATCTAATATTGAAAACGCATAGTCATTCAAACAAAATAGAATAAATTTCATTACAATGACTTATTTACTTCATTTAAATCTTCAACAAAATCGATCTCCATGCAGATGAATTTAGAAATATCTACGGCATTAACTTTTAGGTTGTCTTTTTCAATTGCCATCTCCATGCCACGCTCAAAATAATCGTTATTACCACAATCTTCTAAACGATTTATCAGTGTTTTTACATCATTAGAAGATATAAAATTTATGCCTACAGCTTCTCCTAATCCATTTTTCACTGTCTTTGAAAGCGCTTTAATGTAACCATCTTTTAAGGTATATTTAACTTCTTCTTCCCCAACCTTGCTTGTGTTAACAGCCACAAAAGATTCATTTTTTGCAATGAATTCGTTTAAAATATCTAGCAACTTTACATCAAAAACAACATCACCATTAATCCAAAGAACCGATTTGTCTTTATTCTTTTTCAAGGCTCTCAACAAACTTTTAGAAGTGTTTGTTCTATCGAAAAAAGGATTATAAATATAAGTCAGCTCTGGGAAGCGTTCCATAATTAAATTCTTTTTGAAGCCAACAACTACATTGATGTCATCGATATCATAATGCGTTGTAATATTTTCAATTTGCATTCCCATAATACTCTTTCCATTTTTTAAGATTGTCAATGGTTTTGGAAACGGATTGTCTAGTCGTGATCCCATTCCAGCAGCGAGTATTATTATTTTCATGTTTTGCGTTCTCAATTAGTGGACAAAGATATGGTAAATTAACAATTTAATAAGGAGATTCTATAAAAGTAGTCTAAATATTTGATGTTTAAATAGTTAACCTTAATTTTGAACCTCAATTTAACTTTATTTTTGTGATTTATTTAGACAATGAATATTTGATTGGTGAGGGCGAAATTCGATTTTGTTACAAACACCACCCCATTCACTTTGTTTTATTGTTGAAAAATAACTTTCATTCTTTTTACTCATAATTTCTAATTTTTAATTTTCTATTTCTACTTCACCATCTGTAGTTAAATGAGATATTAAATTATCTAAAACCTCAACCAACACAACTTCAAATTCCTCATTACTATCACTAACTTCCATATTATCACTAATTTCTTTTAACCTTTCTACCACTTTTACTTTATCTATCATAATTCTACTTTTATTAATGTTTAATAACTTAACTAAAATAGAAAAAAAAATGGATTGATAACTTAATACCAATCCAATTTTAATTCTTTGTTGTTAATGAATATTACATAATATGTTTCCATTTATCTCTATCCATCATTTCTTTTAACCATTCCTTTTCCATATTACTTCTTCTCATTCTCTTCTCATATATCTCATACTTATTGAATAATTCACCAACACTTATTTTCTTATTATCAACTTCACAATAATACATAAACTCTACACTATTTTTTTGGTTACACAAATCTCTCTTTTTACCTTTAGGTGTCTACTTCATTTATATCTATATAAACTTAAGTATACTCTCCCATAAGGGTAAACCCTCAACATTTACTATATATAAATATACAACCCCTTCTTAGTGTATCCACATATTTCATAACTTCCCTTACATCTCTATTATACTCTTATAATCCATATCACTTTTAAACCTCAACATTAAACTTTTATCAATACTACTTAATAACTGATTACACATTTTCAATACCATTTTAACTTCAGATTTCTTAACCAATAAACTATCAAATACACTTATATACTTAATATCCTTATTCATCAATTCATATCTTAAAATATCCATTACTCTATTTTCTAAAATCATTAAAATCAAACTAATATTATGATGAAACACATATAGTTTTTTCTTACCTCCATTTTCTCTTTTAATATGATTGTTTAAATAAATTCTTCTTAACCAATACATTAATTTCTTACCACTTAATCCAAAAAACCTACTCTGAATTTTATCAATATTTTCATTACCTACTTTAAAATCCTTTAAATCAACTTCCTTACTAAATAATAACCTAAACACTAATTCTTTAAATGAATTTCTACTCATTTCATTGTAATAATCAACACCATAACTTAATCTCAAATAATCATAGTAATCATTAAATTCAATTTCATTTTCATCACTCCAAAAAACACTATCATTTTTAAAGATAGAATCAAACTTATTTACAAAATCTAATCCATTACAATTATCAAATTCATCTTTCAACTCAACTTTTAATTTCTTCTTTATATCAATTATAAAATCATCATCAACATCACTATTCAATTGTTTAATAAAAACATAAAACAAACTAATAAAACAACTTTTTATATCTAACTCAACAACTTCTTCATTATCAATTTTTATAAACTCTCTAAATTCTCTAATAATATTTGAATAGATGTTATATAATCTTTTTCCATATCCATCTCTTTTAAATCTATTCTCACCAAAATCTAAAAAATTACTCTTCCTTAAATCATCTAAATCATTAACTAATAACTCATAACTATTCTTTAATTCATTCTTATATTTTAATTCCCAACTACCAACATCATTTATTATACTTTCTAATTTCTTTCTTTCTTTATTACTAATCCAACTCCAATTTAATTTATCTCTTATCTCATTTAATTTGTTGTTATATCTTTTATCAATTACACTATCTAACTCACTGATTTTAATACTACTATTCAAACAACAATACTTTTCATATAAAACATAATCATCATTCTTCTTTAAAAAACTTTCTTCAATCTTCTTACTCTCTTTATCTAAAAACCTATTTAAAACACCATCTTCAATTGTTACTAATTTCTTATTACTCTCAAAAAACTTATCACTTAATCTTACAAACCACAATTTCTTATTTGAATCAAAAGTATTACTCTTACCTCTCTCATAATCTATTATATCATCTTTCTTCAACTTCTTTAAAACATCTTTATAATACAGTAATCCAACTATTCCTTCTAATTCCTTTATACTCACATACACAAAACCTTTAACTAAATATCTATCACCATCACTATAACCTCTTATTCTAATCTTCTTCTTATATAATAAACTCAAAAATTTACCTACTCTATATTTTTTCTTTAAACCATAATCATTTTCAATACAATTCAAATCATAACATTCAAATTCATATAAATTCCTTTTAACTTTATATTCTAATTTTTTGTATTTCATTTTTATTCTAAAAACTCAATAAATAATTCATTTCATTCATCAAAAAATCTAATCTTCTAAAAATTTATAATAATTAATAAATAAATAATTAATTCAAATATATATTATACCAAAATATTTCCCTAATAAAAAAACTATTAAAATTTAATGTATAATCAATTATCTCTTTTAAATCATACATCTATATGAAAACAAAAAGATATGTGTTTAAATCAATTAAAAAACACATAAAAACATATATTATTAATCACTATTATATAAATATCAATCAATACTCAAAATCAATATCATAATATTGAATTTTATAATCCCATAAAAATTTGGAATGATTGAATTTAGTTTTGTTGATAGAGAAACCAACTTTTATAAATAACTTTAAATTACCTATATAAGAATCCTTAAAGTATTTGAATAAAATTTAATGTTGCTAAAATAATTAATCTTAATGAAATTACAATTAAGATTAATTTAATTTATAATATATTTTTCCCTGATCAAGTAATTCTAATAATTCTTGAGATATATTAATCTTATGCTTAGTGGTGTGCATATCAATTTTTATCTTTTCTTTTTCATCATATACCACAAAACTCAAATTATGATCTCCTTTGTGTTTAATTAAGAGTTTCTTTATTTCATCTATTTTGTCTTGTTGAATATCATCAAGATTTAATTGAATTGATAATTTTCGTGCAAATG
>JACKQG010000447.1_pt1 | contig 60083 bp, 45 predicted proteins | sample 8237621 | NCBI WGS metagenome assembly JACKQG01 (sample SAMN15677084, study PRJNA649215) | marine metagenome | biome: marine; feature: Black Sea; material: saline water; isolation source: suspended particulate matter (SPM) from the Black Sea western gyre | collected 2013-06-09/2013-06-10 | depth... | reverse complement strand
AAAACATTGAAAATGAACATCTTTTTATCTGAGGGACATCTTTGTATAAAAAAAAGATCCACTCATAAAGCAGACCTTAGGGAAAATACTTTGAAAGGGATCTTTTTAGCTATTTAATCTGGATATAGATGCGGTCACGCTGATCGTCAATCCAGGATTGATATCTGTCACGCTTTTTGAATTCAAGAGACATACTTTCAACATCGGACCAATGATCAGTCAAATTGACCTTTCCGCCGGAAACTCTACGATGCACAATAATAAGATGAAATTGCTCTGAGCTATGCACAGGCATGGAAAGGCTATCAATTGGTATGTTTAGCAGTAGACCATGGATATCTTCAGGTAGCAAAGAGATATCTGTTAAACCCATTTTGCCCTTCCGAGACTTCATGTATTCATCAGTTACGTAAATTTCTACCTGCTCCCCAAGCGTTGTTTTTCCAGAAAGAATGTCATCCCTAATAGAGGAAAGTTTATCAGACGTGAGCTGTCTGTCAGAATCATCTGCCACAGGCATGAGTAAAATATGTGAGATATTTACCTGATCTCCCTGCTTATCATCGAGACGTAACAGATGCAAACCGAACTGGGTTTCCACAATACCGCTCATCTGGCCCACTTCCAGCGAGAAGGCAGCGTCCTCAAAAGGTTTTACAAAGACTCCACGACCAACAAGACCAAGATTGCCACCGTTGGCTGCAGACCCAGGATCTTTTGAATACTGTTTTGCAGCATCTTCAAAGGAAATATTTCCAGACTCAATATCATTCTTTATTAAAAGTAGTTGAGATTTGAGCCTTTCCATTTTATCTGTCCCCAATTCAACAGACATGGAAAGGATGGAAAAATCAATCTGGGCGTTTTTATCAGGGAAGCTGTCTTGCCATGTCTCATAAAAATCTTCTACCTCACGGCGACTGACCTTGATATCACTAAAAAGCTCCATTTTAACCTGCTCAACAAGCAAGTTTGTGCGTATTTGGTCCTCATAATAGGACTTGATTTTGTAGTGGTCTACACCAAAAGCTTCTGCTGCTTTTCTAAGGCTTCCGTACTGCATTTCAATATTCTGCAGGGATTGGTCCAGTTGCATTTGGACACTTCTGTCCTCTACCAAAATGGTTTCCTGGCGGGCATATTCCAATAAAACCTGTTGGTTAAGGAGCTCTTCCAGTGCCCGTGCACGAAGTTGCTGAAGCACTTCAGGAGAAGAATATGAGGGCAGCTTGGCCTGCATGGCAAAGAGTTGGGTTACCTGGTCAACTTCTGAATAAAGAATAGCCTTTTCTCCAACAATGGCCGCCACACCATCAATCAACTGTTGGGCGCTGGCATGCAAAGCGATGAGCGTGGTGAAAATGAGAACTAAAAGACGCATTAATTATTACCTATTTTGTAGAACGATTATAAAGAACACTTTTGTTAAAAATGATACTTCCAGACTTTCTGAGGCTGTCCACAAGCTGTGTTTCAATATGACGTTGACGGTTAATAGAAAGCCTGGCAGCAATTTCTTCCCAAACCTCATCAAGACTTTTAATGGACCCGCGATCATGCCAGGTTTTAACCTCCACCAGGTGATATCCAAGATCTGTCTTAATGGGTCCAAAAATTCCAGCGCGCTTCTTTTTGAGAAGGTATTCTTTTACTTCGGGAAAAAGATGTTCCACCTTAAACAGACCAGTTTCCTTTGGGTGCATGGCCACCAGAGCCTGTTTCTTTTCTAAATCACCCTTTTCAATAGCTTTTTCAAGCTCTCGGGCCTCTTCGCGAGTAGGCAAAAGGACATGAAAACCAAAAAACTCATTGCTCTGACGCCTAAAAGACTCAAGGTTATTCTGGTAATACTCCTCAATCTCATCTCGGGCAACATCACCCTGGTCTTTTAGAATCGCATCAAGCTGTTTATCGGCCAGCAATCTCCGACGATAGGTTTCGACCCTGTAATTGAACATTGGATCCCGGTGAATCAGGCTTTTCTCTGCCTCTTGAGCCAACAGGGTCTCTCTGATCCAGTTTTCGACCAGCAGGGATTTTTGGAGGCTGTCCAGGGACATAAAGCCAGGGTACATCAAGACCAACTCATCCAGTGACAGAAACTCATGATTAACCTTGGCAATTAGTCCATCATCCTGGTCGCCAGAACAAGCAACCAACCCAAGCAGGAGGGATAGGACCAGAATGAGAAAAGGTTTATTCATTTGGACCGGCTATTTTTTGTTTGCCATATCATCATAATAGGCACGGACAGCGGAGTAATTAACCTTAACGGGAAACTCCACCTGAAGTTCATTAAAGAGAGTTTCGTTGCGCGAGGCTCTCAACTCACCCAGGATATCCGTTCTAACGCGTCCCTTTACCTTGTTATAAGGTTTTGGTCCTTCAGGAATGGTATCCTCCAGCTGGATGACTGAATAACCATTACCGAGTTTTATGGGCCCTGCAATTTCACCAACTTCCATAGTGAAGGCTGTTTTCCCCATGACGCCATAGCGACCCTCTTGAAAGGCCGGTAACAATCCACCATCCTTTATTGTGGCTTTTCTTTCGGTGTAACGCTCAGCCAGCTTTTCCATGAGTTCGCCTGCATCAAGGCGCTTTTTTAAAGAAACTGCGAAGAGGCTATCTTTGACAAACACCTCTCTCACCAGAACCTTCTGTTTATCCATATATTTTTCAGCCTTGTTTGCTTCGTAAAAAGCAAGCAGCTCTTCATCGCTGGGCGTTAGGTTCGCATTGATTTCTTCTGCTATAAAAGCATCATAAGCGAATCGCTCAACGAGATCGCTCATTCTCTTGGCAAACTCTTTTTCCTGGTCGAATTTATTGTCATACCCGTAGCTGATGATGAGATTTTGAGTGACCAATTGATCAATAATGCGCAACAAATCATTTTCACTCTTAAAGCGTGGTTTTTGGCCTTCGTCGATCATGCTAATCTCTTCAACCAACCATTCGGTACCCAGCTCTTCACCATTCAGCATAAACAGCGGAGCCTGGTAATTGAGCTTTTTAAGCATTTCATCCATAGAGTCTTTTTTTAGTCCGGAACCATCATAAATCATGAAAAAGTCATGAACATTTTCAGTAAGCACTTCAAACCCTGCAGCTTCTTTTTGATCCGCTAGAAACTGATTTGCCTTCTGGCCAAGCTCAGCACTTTTTTCGCGACTTGCCTGTTGTTTAAGGGCACTCTTTTCAGATTCGAAATCACCGCGCTCAACCACACGTTTTGCCTCGAGTTTGATGACGTGAAAACCAAAATCTGTTTCAACCGCACCAGAAACCTCTCCAGGCTTCAGGTTAAAAGCGGCTTCTTGAAAGGGACCAACCATTTTACCCCAACCAAACCAACCGAGATCTCCACCGTTTTCTTTACCAGAGGGATCATCAGTAAATTCATTTGCCAGATCCTCAAAAGACTCACCCTTTGAAAGACGCTCTTTTATCTGATCTGTAATCGCCAAAGCTTCAGCCCTGGTTCGCTCAGAGCGAGAGCGGGAGGTACCCTGGAACTGTAGCAAAATATGCCGTGCATTCAATTCCGTTCCGGAGCGATCATAGACTCCCCTGATATAGTCGTCACTGATTACAGCGTCCAGAATGACCTTGGTGTAGACCTGTTGAAGCATCTGTCTACTTTCGGTCTTCTTCATTTTCATCTGAACATCTTCGGTCTCGCCAAATCCACGCTCAACCGCGACACGGGTAAAGAGCGCTTTTCTAACATACTCATCCACCTTGGAATCCAGGAAATCCTTATCCTTGTTCTCAAATCGTGAAGCAGGGTTTTTAGATGTGAATTCTTCCAGGGAGATAGCTTTTCCATCTATAGTTGCAAGCGTATCGTTATCCATGTTTGAGCATGCAAAGACAAGCACAAGGAGCCCCAGCGAAAAGAGGGCCGTAGTAAAGCGAGTGTTCATTTCATTAACCTTTTAATTATATTAGAGTTATCATTTATCATTATGGTCGGAAAATTTAGACGAGCGCTTAAGGCTTTCCAAGAATATTCTAAGGGAAACCAAAAGGGATTCCTCCCCCGTATGGGACAGTATAAAAGTCAGTGATCTGTTATTCATTATCTCCACCTCTTTGCCAGTTTCCCCCAGCGCTTTGGACAGAGCTTTAATGATCTCGCCTCCTTCATGTTCCACGTGTTCAGGTAAAAAGTCATTTTGTGCGCGGGACCCCTTCACAACGATGCTTCTAAGCCCGACCGATTGACCAATATTCTTTATTAAGGCGGCCTCGATGAGATTTATGGTTTCTATTGGCAGCAGACCAAATCTATCTCTTAGTTCTTCACGAATCGCGTGAATATTTCCAACAGTTTCAGCTTCGGCAATTCTACGATAACTGGCAATGCGCTCAGCCGTATTTTCCACATAACCCGCAGGGATCTGCATCTCAACATCAAGGGTCATTTCAGGCGGCGGAAAGACGACCCCCTGGTCACCCTTGATCTCTTTCATGGTTTCAAGCGTGTCCTTTAAAATTCGTGTATATAGATGATATCCAATGTTGCTGATGTGTCCGCTTTGCTCGGTTCCAAACACATTTCCAGAGCCGCGAATTTCCAAATCACGCATGGCAATCTCATAGCCACCCCCATAATGGGCATGTCTTTCCAGAGCATTGAGGCGTCTGATGGCATTCACGCTGAGCTTTCTAAAACCTGGTGCAAGAAAGAAGGCCCAGGCCTTTCTGTGAGACCGACCCACGCGTCCTCTAAGCTGATAAAGCTGGGATAAACCCATGGCATCAGCTCGATTAACAATAATGGTGTTTGCGTTTGGTATATCCAGCCCAGATTCAACAATTGTGGTGGAAAGCAACACATCGAACTCCCGATGAAAGAAGCCCAACATGATGCGCTCAAGCTCACGGGGGTTCATCTGACCATGCCCCAGGCCAAACCTTACCTCAGGAAGCAGTTTTTGAAGTCGACTTAGCATTATACCTATCGACTCAACGCGATTATGGACAAAAAAGACCTGACCCCCGCGATCAACCTCCTTAAGAATGGCCTCACGAATACGACTTTCATCAAAATCCATTATTATGGTTTCCACAGGCTGTCGTTCTTTGGGGGGTGTTTTTAACATAGACAGATCCCGGGCGCCCATGAGCGACATCTGCAGGGTGCGGGGGATGGGCGTGGCTGTCATTGCCAGAGAGTCTACGGACATTTTAATTTCTTTAACGCGCTCCTTATGCTTAACACCAAAGCGATGCTCTTCATCCACAATCAACAAGCCAAGTCTATTAAAAACAACATCTTTGGACAGGATTCTATGGGTTCCTATAACCACATCAAGCAACCCTTTTTCAATATCAATCAGAGTCTGCTTTATCTGTTTTGGCGTTCTAAACCGGGAAAGCACGCCCACACTAACCGGGTAATCTGCAAAACGCTCCAGAAAAGTTTCGTAATGCTGTTGCGCCAGGATGGTTGTGGGCACCAGGACCCCCACCTGTTTAGAATCACTAATTGCCTTAAAAACAGCCCGCATTGCCACTTCGGTTTTTCCAAAACCCACATCACCACAGAGCAGTCGATCCATTGGAAAGGCAGACTCCATGTCTTTCTTAATATCTTCAACGGCCTTGAGCTGATCGCTGGTTTCGTCATACATGAAAGAAGCTTCCATGCGTTTTTGAAAATCGCTATCCGGGCTGTAGCGAAAGCCTTCGACAATAAACCGATTGGCGTAAAGCTCGATGAGCTCCTTGGCATAATTATCAACAGCCCTCCGGGTTTTGATTTTTACCTGCTCCCATTCAGTGGTGCGCAAGCGGGTTAGTTTGGGAGGTGTTTCCAGCTGTGATTCGTAGCGATGGACACGATGCATTTTTTCAACAGGCACGTATATCCGATCGCCAGCCTCATATTCAAGAGCCAGAACCTCTCGCACCGTTTTTTGGAAGGGCATGAGCTCAATACCCAGATATTTACCAACACCATAGTCGAGATGAACCACGTAATCACCCTCTTCAAAAGCCTCAATACGTGTTGCGGGTTTGACGGGAAAAGACCTGGGAATAACGCTGCGCTTTCGCGTTCTGCCAAATATCTGGTGATCCGTGAGAATGGCCAGTTTGTTTTTATGGTCAATAAAGCCAGAAGACAGTGAAAGACGCGTGCTTTCAAAACGCAGGTCCTCAAATAAGACCTGCAGACGATCCAGCTGGATATTGCTATCTGCACAAATAATAACACGATAGTTTTCTTCATTGAGATGACCAAGACGGGCGCGAAAAGCATCGAGATTTCTCTGAAACTCCGGTTGAACCTCAATATCATACACATTCTCAGTTTCTGCCTTGGCCTGGAAAACCCATGACACATCGGCAGCACGACCCTTTCCAAGAGCGTCAGCAATGGAAAGCGAATCAGAATCCTCGATGATGGGCCGATATTGGATAAACCGCACCCCTGCAGGAACAGAATCGATCAAAGGGTCAATAACCGTATCAAGAAAGGGATTCTCAGGGTAAATGATAATTTCTTCATGCTCAACACCAGACAACTGGGTGGCCGGATCAAACTCTCGTATCGACTCGAGAGTGTTGCCAAAAAAGTCCAGACGCAAAGGCTGGTCCTGGTCGCCTGGAAATACATCAAATATTCCACCCCGGGCAGCATAATAGCCAGGCTCCACGACGAAAGCGTCACGGGTAAAACCATAGGCAGACAATTCTCTTTCAAGATCCGAAACCGAATAGTCATGATCTTTTTGCAAAACCACACTTTTAAGCGCGTTTTTGGAGATACTCCCAGCCAACTCGGCAGCCTGGGTTACATAGATACCAGGGTTTACCCCCAAAAGTGCTCGCAAGGCTCGACCAGATTGACCGGTATCGATACCATCCACACGATCGCTACCAACAAAATGAACCTCCAGGCCCAGATTCAGAGCCATGATGTCATTAAGGGCTCTTTCTGCTGAAGGTTTGTCAGGGAGAACCAACACCAGGGGCTGGCTGCCAAGGTTCGCCTGAACCAGGAAAGCCAAGAGGGGGGGCTCTACTCCGGATATAGAGGACCCCGAAAGGTTATAGGTTCTGGTTATATATGTAGAAAGGTCAGCGTGTTTCACGTGAAACATTTTTTAATAAGAACAATTAACAAAGAAATATCAGCAGGGGTGACACCGCTAATTCTAGACGCCTGGCCGATGGTTTCAGGCCGAATCTTATCAAGCTTTTGTCTTGCCTCAAAGGATATGGCCTGCATGGACAGATAGTCCGTAGCATCAGGGATGCGCATTTGTTGGTGTTTTGAAAGCCGCTCAACCTGCAGGTACTCTCTCTCGATATAGCCACTATATTTTGTGTTGGTTGCAATAAGCGTTAAAAGGGTGGGGGGCAGGTCGTTCACCCAGTCGGGCAGCAGGGACTTAATGTCTTCAATGACAACCCCCGGACGCTTTAAAATGTTGGCCAGGGACTGACTCTCCTTGACCGTGGTTTGTGTGTCAACCAAACCATTGATGATATCCGACTTTATAAAGGTAGAGCCAAACAGTGCCTCAGTTTTTTTGGCCAGAGCTTTTTGGCTTTCCACGTCACTGTAAAAATCTTGATTTACAAGCCCCAATTGAAACCCCTTTTCGGCGAGACGGAAGTGGGCGTTATCATAGCGTAAAAGGAGTCTGTGCTCAGCTCTTGAGGTGAACATGCGATAGGGTTCATCCGTGTCTTTGGTAATTAAATCATCGATGAGCACGCCGATATAGGCTTCAGACCGGGCAAGAACAAAAGGCTCCAACCCATCAATACCGAATGACGCGTTGATTCCAGCCATTAGTCCCTGGGCTGCAGCCTCTTCGTATCCAGAGGTTCCATTGATCTGGCCGGCAAAGAACAGGCCTTTGACCCGTTTGGTTTCCATGGTGGCTTTGAGTTGAGAGGGTGGAAAAAAATCATATTCAATGGCATAACCAGGACGGATAAACTCAACACTCTCAAGTCCTGGCACAGTACGCAGGCTGTTCAGTTGAACGTCCTCTGGCAATGAAGAAGAGAAACCGTTAACATATATCTGGTCAGCATTGCTCCACTCGGGTTCTAAAAAGAGTTGGTGGGAGGTTTTTTCTGCAAAGCGAACCACCTTGTCCTCAATAGAGGGACAATAGCGAGGCCCCACACCCTGAATAACACCAGTAAACAGGGGCGAGAACTCAAGGCCGCCATTGATGATGCGGTGGGTCTCTTCGTTGGTGTTGGTGATGTAGCAAGACTCATTGGGTGGATCAAAGTTTTGAGTGGAAAAAGAAAAAGGTTCGGGGTTTATATCTCCAGCTTGAATGGTAGTTTTTGAAAAATCAATACTGTCCCGCTTGATACGAGGCGGGGTGCCAGTCTTTAAGCGACCCGTTTCAAATCCGAGACCCATCAAAGACTCGGTGATCCCCACGCTGGCGGACTCACCAATTCGTCCCGCCGAGAAGCTCTTGTTTCCAATATGAATTAATCCGTTAAGAAAAGTACCGTTGGTTAAGATAAGCGCCTGACAACTGAAGGTAAACTCACCGCGGGTGAGGACCCCCGTTATTTTTGAACCATCGTCATTTGCAATAACCGATATGGCCTCGTCTTCAAAGAGATCTAGGCCAGCCTGATTCTGGCAGACCTCCACCATATATGCGCTATAAGCTTTTTTGTCAATTTGGGCCCGAGGTGACCAAACGGCGCGCCCTTTGGATCGATTTAACATTTTGAATTGAATGCCTGTGTGGTCGGTTGCCTTGGCCATTTCACCACCAAGTGCATCTATCTCACGCACCAGATGACCCTTGGCAAGCCCTCCAATGGCGGGGTTACAGGAAGCGCGTCCCAGTGCGGCGGCTTCCATGGTGATTAGAAGGGTGGCTTTACCTAGACGGCTGGCCGAAAGAGCCGCCTCAATACCGGCGTGACCACCACCAACTACGATGACATCATAATGCGCCTGTTGAGTTGGATTGATTGTCTGGTCTTTACCCATTGACTTTTTTCCCTGAACTAGCCGGGGGACATAAACAGGCGAATGATTCACGTGAAACAGTCAAAACTATTTGCCCACGCAAAAACCGCTGAATATCTGATTGAGAATGTCGTCAGGGGTTGTTTTGCCGGTGATTTCACCCAGTATATCCAGGGCCAGGCGTAAATCAGAAGCAATATACTCCGGACCAAGCTCGTTTTCTATTGAAGCGATACTTGTGGCGACCTGATCCTTAAATCGAATAAAAACATCCCTGTGGCGCTCGCTGTTTAACACAACACCACCCACGCCCAGGTTAACCATATTGATAACATGTTGATAAATAGCCTTTTTTAGTGTGTCCAGGCCTGTGCCTGTTGTACAGGACAGGCAAACATCCATGTTCTTGGGCGGCTCAGATACGAGATCAAGCTTGTTAAATACAGTAATTTGAGGTGTGTGTATGCGGTCATCTGGTATAGCTGTTGATGTATCCGGGGCGAAAACCAGGATAACCAGGTCGGCGCTGTCAATTTCATCCAGGCTGCGATCAACCCCTGAAAGCTCTGCCTCGCTTTCAGTTTCGTGCAATCCTGCCGTGTCAACCAGAACAATAGAATGTCCAGCAATAACAATGGTCTTCTCTATGGTATCACGTGTGGTACCAGCCTGGGGTGTGACAATGGCCCGGTCCTCACCAAGCAGGAGGTTAAAAAGGGATGACTTGCCACTGTTGGGAGCGCCCACCAGGGGAATTCGAATTCCATCTTCTAATCTACGCCCGTAGAAATAGGTTTCGAGCAAGGCTTCTGTGGTCTCGAGAATTTCAGTCAGCGGGCCGATCAGGGCCAGGGGTGGAGTAAACTCAATCTCCTGATCAGAAAAATCCAGCTCAGCCTCAAGAATGGTAAGGCTGTGTATCAATTTTTCTGACATGGTGTCAACGAGAATCCGAAGCTTTCCCACCAGTTGGTTTCTGGCGTTTTTGTGAGCCGCTTCATCCTTTGCATGGATGAGGTCAGCCACAGCTTCTGCACGAGAAAGATCAATTCGACCGCTTAAAAAGGACCGAAAGGTGAACTCTCCGGCACTTGCAGCCCTTAAGCCCGGTGCACGAAGCAGCACTTCCAGCAGTTTTTGTTGCAAATATGCACCACCATGAATGGAAATCTCAACTAGATCTTCTCCGGTTACAGAGCGCGGTCCCTTAAAATAAGTGACGACGCAATCGTCAAAATCGCCCTCGCTGAGAGAGGGGTGTTTCAATTTGCCGAAGGTGGCGTAACGGGGCTTTAGTTTGTGTGGGCTGGTAAAATACTGATTGATTGTTTCCAGGGCGAGGGGTCCGGAAATACGGACAACCGCCAGGCCGCCAATGCCAGGCGGCGTGGAAATTGCGACAATGGTATCCTCAACAAAGGTGGGCACAAAAGATCCTTCACCTTACTTCTTGCGTTTCTTTTTTGGTCGTGCTGTTTGAGTTGGCGCAGTAACTGAAGCAGGAAGTGCCTGCATTGGGGTAAAAAATTTCTGCTGAATGATGGACATGATGTTGAACAGCGTGTAATACAGGTTCAATCCCGATGGGAAGGTGTAGAACATAAAGAAGAATACTGCCGTCATGATATAGGGCATGTTCTTCATCTGGGGATTTGCGTTGGCCGCAGGCGTCATCAATTTTTGCTGTAGCATCATTGTGGCGGACATTATGATTGGCAGGAGGTTGATATCAAGCCCGGCAATATGCCCGACGGTATCTGGCAGGGAGAGATCAGAAATCCAAAACTCCAGGCCATAGAAGGCAGCGCCCCTCAACTCAATAGTGGTTCTAAACAGATTGAACATGGCAATCAGAATAGGCATCTGAATGACAAGCGGTAAACAGCCACCAAGCGGATTAACCCCAAGCTCTTTGTAAAGCTTCATGGTTTCCTCATTCAAACGCTTGGGATCATCTTTGTATTTTTCTTTGAGCGCAGTGATTTGGGGTTGAGCCTGCTGCATGCTTTGGGTTGAAGAAAACTGCTTCTTCGTAAGTGGCGCCAGAAGAAGCTTAACAAGAATAGAAAATATTATTAAAACAATCCCATAATTAGGAATGACTTTATAGAGGGATTTAAAGACCCACAAGGCACCCTTGCCAATAAGGCCGAACCAACCCCAATTCATCATCCCGCCCAAACTTAAATGGTAACCCCTGAGGATATCAAAGTCCAGGGGACCAACATAGACACGATAGTTGGAATGGCTGACCGCAGTACGACGGTCAAAAGAGTCGCGTACATCAAAATCATATATTTTCTCAGAACTCTCATTTCCACCAGCGGTTTGATAGCGGGTCATCTTAAACTCGGAAACAGGTCGCTCTGGAATAAGGATGGCAGTAAAATATTTCGAACGAGTACCCACCCAGGTGGTGAGGGCTGTCTGTACTTCAGACTCCCGATCTTCATCTGCAGAGTAATCCGAAGGACTACTATCATCACCAATCAGGGCGAACATTTCTGAATAATACAAATCATCTTTGCGGTTCTTCTCTGTTGGAGCAACGCCACCAGACCAACTTGTGGCAAAGTAACGACCAGCATTTACCTGGTCAAAATTGATGAGCTCCTGAGAAAGGTCGAAGTGAAAACTGTCGGGATAAAAAGTAAAGGTCCTGACAACTTTAGCGCCCAACCCCAGGGGAAGCTCAAACGAAAAGGAAGCCGGAACGTCATAGACACTGAAGTCAAACTCATAGCCTTCTCCCAGCGAACAAATGGATAAGAGGTCTTGTGTGTCAAAATCCTCCACATCATAACCAATAAATTGATTTGCCAGAACCCCCTCGGCCAGATCAGAAATCAACTGGACCCGTGAGCCATCTTTCTTTAGATAGTCATTTAAATAGGCCTTTTCCAGGGTTCCGCCACCCCGATTTGAAAAATGCATTTCGTAAAGAGGAGTTGTTACAACAATCATGGTTTCTTTAAGATTGGCGGTGACCATTGTGTCAAGAAGACTTGGGCTTGCCAAAACGATGGGGGTGTCGATGGGTTCAGCCTGCTTAGTCGTATCCGATTCACCTGCAAAGGATGATTCAATATGTGGTTTTTGTGGTGCGGTACTACCAGGAGCCACCCTTTCTTGATACCAATCAGAGAAAAAGACCATGAGGATGAGCCCCATCAGGGCAATAGCTACGAGTGTTCTGTTTTGTTCAGACATGGGAATTTAAAAATCCTTATTCTTTAATAACTGGATCGAAACCGCCCTTGGTGTAAGGGTTGCAGCGGAGGATCCTCCATGTGGATTTTGGTAGGGCTTTCCACAGGGGTAGTTTTTCAAATGCTTCAACAGTATAGTGTGAACAAGTTGGATAAAAACGACAACTATCCGGAAACAGGGGACTAATAGCCACCTGATAAAATTTTACCAAAAGGATAAACGGTGTGTTTATCCACTTATTCATATCGAGCCAAAAGTTGATTAATGATGCCGAGTGAAGACGGAGTAGAGCGGAAGGTCCTGTGAAAAAGAAACAAGTATCCCCGACCCGATGATAGGTTCAGGAGCGAATTCAAAAGGAGCCCCCGGAAGAGGCGCCTGGTTTTGTTTCTTTCAACAGCATTCCCCGCCTTGCGACGAATTAAAAAACCCACTTCCAAAATGTCTGTGGGTTTTGTGTACAAAGTTATTCCCCGTATTGTGTATCGTTGACCACGCTTGAGATAGTCTTCGACACTGGCCCGGCTAATTTGTTTAACCAGAAACGGTGAGGCGTTTTCTTCCCTTGGCGCGGCGGCGGGCCAGTACTTTACGACCATTCTTCGTTTTCATGCGAGCGCGGAAACCGTGCTTGTTGCGACGTTTGCGCCTGCTGGGTTGATAAGTTCTTTTCATTGTAAATCATTACTCCAATAAATAACATGTTTTTTAAAAGCCGACCAATATAACAAAGAGTCCAGCAAAATCAATTTTTCAAAGCATTTACGACAAGTTCTTTTAAAAAAAATAAATGTTGACTAAAAACAAGATGAAACCGTATGAAACGAGTGCCCCAAGAGGACCAGAGAGCCAGCCCCCAGGAACATCCCAGACCGAAACCCGAGGCAGGAAGCTTTAGGCCACAGCAATCCACCAGCTTCTTTACATCTTAAGTAAATAGTTATTTACACTGGAAAATCGGCGCTTACTTTAACAGCGGTTATAGAATAAACCCTTGCCAAATAAATGTTGATAACTTGTTAATATATCTTGGGGTGAGCTTTGGGCCACGAGCTTTGGGGTAATGTAAAGACTGTACTGGAAACCCGGGTAGCGAATCAAACATTCCAGACCTGGTTCCAACCGATGAAACAATTAGCAGAAGACCAAGAGGTCTTAACCCTCAAGGTCCCCAACCAGTTTTTCTATGACTGGATGAAATCCCATTATGGCGAAATTATACAATCTACCTTGGCTGAGGTCAGTGGTCGACCCATGCGCGTTGAATACACCATTGTTATGGATGACAACGCTGACACGCACATGCCTGAGCCCTTCTATGAGCCAGAAGAGCCGGTCATCAGAAACCAGGGTTTTGAAACCAACCTGAATGAACAATTCACCTTTTCAAATTTTGTTGAAGGTCCCAATAACCAGTTTGCCAAAGCCGCTGCAGAGGCGGTAGTCAATTCCAACGACAATAATCTGTATAACCCGCTGGTTATCTATGGCGGTGTGGGCCTGGGTAAAACCCGCCTTATCCACGCCATCGGTAATGCCTACCATCAGTACAACCCCAACAAACGGGTCTTGTATATTTCCTCCGAAAAGTTCACAATGGATTTTATCAGCGCTATTCGCGAGAACAAAGCCGGCCTCTTCAGCCAGCGATATCGAAAAACCGATTTACTCATTGTAGACGATGTTCAGTTCTTTAAAAAGAAAGAGCGAACCCAGGAAGAATTTTTCCACACCTTTAATGATCTACATATGAATGGAAAGCGCATCATTCTTTCCACAGACCGCCCACCAGGCGAGATTGGTCTCCAAAAAAGACTGACCTCCAGATTTCTAGCCGGCCTCATGGTAGATATCACCTCTCCAGATTTTGAAACCCGGGTAGCCATTCTCCGCCAGAAGTCTGAAGAAAGCGGTATTGAGATGCCCTATGATGTGATTGAGTATCTCGCCACAAATATTGAAAGCAATATCCGCGAGCTCCAGGGTGCACTCATTCGCCTGCTGGCCTACTCATCTCTGGCGAAAAGTGATATCAACCTGAACCTGGCCCACAAGGTGCTTATGGATCTTACTGGCAAAAGGGCCAAACCCATCGTGAGCATGGAAGATGTTCTTAACAACTGCTCAGAAACTTTTGGTGTTAAGAAAGATGATATTTATGGCAAAGGGCGCAAACAGGAAGTTGCCCTGGCTCGTCAGGCAGCCATGTATCTTTCAAAAGAACTCACACACAATTCACTAAAATCCATTGGTCTGTTTTATGGGGGCCGTGACCACTCCACGGTGATTCATGCCTGCAAAACCATTAAGATAAAAATGGATGAGGACGACATTTTTAATGCCGAGATCAAAGCGCTGTTACGTCGCCTCTCTGGCCCTGCAATGCGTTCCTGACCCAAACAAGGAGATTACACATGTTAAGCGTTGGAGATAAAGCCCCTCAATTCAAACTCAACGACCAGGATGGAAATCTTGTACAACTGTCCGATTTTAAAGGACAGAAACTGGTCATCTATTTTTACCCCAAAGATCAGACTCCTGGTTGTATCAAGGAGGCCTGCAGCTTTCGCGATAATATCAATGCCTATAAAAAACGCAATATCGCAGTCCTCGGTGTCAGTATTGATAACGAGAAATCCCACCAGAATTTTATCAAAAAACAAGAGCTGAACTTTCCCCTGCTGGCTGACGTTGAAAAAGAGATGGTAAACAGCTATGAGGTCTGGGGTGAGAAATCCATGTATGGACGCAAGTATATGGGCACGTTTAGAAAAACATTTCTGATTAATGAATCTGGTTCCATAGATAAAATCTATGAAAAGGTCAAAGTGGCCACCCACGCAGAAGACGTTTTAACAGACTGGGAAATCAGCTAAATCAGCATGACAATTTCAGCCAGAGTCTTTTCACCAACCGATACCCCCGCCTGGGAACAATTTGTTGCCACCGCCAACAATGGCACCCTGTTTCACCAGCGTAAATTCCTGGGCTATCATCCCGAAGGTCGCTTTAAAGACCACAGCCTGATCATTGAGAAGAGCGGAAAACTGAAAGCGCTTTTTCCTGCAGTTGACATCCAGACTGATGAAGGCCGGTCCCTTGTAAGTCATCAGGGCTCATCTTATGGTGGCATCATCGTTCAACAGAACCTGAGCTTTAAGGAAAGTTATGATTTTGTAGAGACGCTTTGTGATTATGCCAGACAGGCCGGGTTTAACAGAATTCAGATGACCCTGCCCCCAGCAATTTATCAGCATACGGTAAGCAATTATCTCGATTTTTCCCTGATCAAACACGGTTTTACCTATAAAAAACGTGATGTCTCATCCATGCTCACCATGGACTCATCTCCTGAAAAGAACCTGGAAAGATTTGCCCCCTCCCACAGAACTGCAGTGCGCAAGGCCATCAAACAGGGTGTCACCGTCAGGGAAGCGGACGATTGGGCAGCCTTTTATACCTTGTTGAAGGAAAACCTGAAAATCCGGCACAATGTTCAGCCAACCCACACCCTGGAAGAATTGCTTCAGCTCAAAAAATTATATCCGGATCAGATCCGACTCTTTGGGGCCTACTGGGAGGACAAACTCATTGCAGGCGTGGTGAACTTTTCCGTAAACGATGATGTCGTACTGGCGTTTTATATTAGCCATATCGAAGACTATCAACACCTGAGAGCCGTAAACCTATTATTTTATGAGATCATCTCCTGGTGTCATGGGCACTCATTCAAATATCTGGATTTTGGCATCTTCACGGTCAACATGGAACCCAATTTCGGCCTGGGTCGATTTAAAGAAAATTTCGGTGCCAGCGGCGTATTTCGTGATACCTTTGAGCTTGATTTAACCCTGTAAAGTCAAAGCATGGGAATAAAACCAGCATGGATCTAAACAGACGAGCACCCATAAAGGTCACGAAAACTTCCATAAAAGGAAAACCTCTGGCTTCTAAACCACAAAACATTGCGCTCTCTACCAACTCTGCGAGAGGCTGTTTGTTTAGTGAGAAAAGAGATAAACCCTGGCCATAAAACCATTCACACGTAAACAACACTATCTCGTGCTGTTTGTACTGTTTTTGATAACGGTACTCCCGCGTCTACACTTTCAAGGTCCTTATCTCTATAATGGAGATCCCGTTGCCTATTTTTCAGGAGCGGAAAGCATTCTGGAGAAGGGCAAATATCTCATCGACGGAAAAACTCCCATTTGGCCCATTGGCACCAGCCTGACCCTGATACCCTTCATGCAGGTCACCAAAAGCCTGGGTGGTTCCACGGAATCGGGCGCATTTTGGCATGGCGTGTTCTTTATTTTTATGGCCGTGGCTTTTACCTATTTATTGGGCAAGCGAATATTCAATCCAGCCACAGGACTTATTGCTGCCATTTTACTCTCCCTGGCCGAAAGCCCTTTTATACACAGTATTAATTCTGCCTCAGATCCAGGGTCACTGGCCATGCTCCTGGGAGCGATTTATCTTATGTTGCTCTTTCTGGATACCCAGAGTCCCAGGGATCTGTTTCTGTCCTTCTTTATGCTGGGCCTGGCTTTTGTGTTCAGGTGGAACTATGTTTTCTTCTTACCCCTGTTTCTTGTTTATCTGGTCGGTGATCGACGAATCTGGGCTTTTCACCTCTATCCCTCTTTTTGGCTTCTCGGATTCTTTGGTTTTCTGGCAGGCATTTCCATTCAACTCATAACCAACTACTCTCATTTTGGAAATCCTTTTCAAATCGGATATGGCCAACTCGACTATAGCGAGCAGTTTGTCTTTAGTGTTTTTGTCTACCTGAAGAACATTCTTCGTATCGTTTACCGCATGTTATTCACCTGGGACTTCTTCTCACCCCTGCTGGCCATGTTTGGTGTTCTGGCAATCATAGGGCTGTGGAAAGAAAGAAGGCGAGATGTATTTTGGCTGCTCATGCCGTGGGTGGTTCTGGGTTCACTTTCAGTTGTCTATTTTGGCGTCAAGCCACGTTTGCTCATGCCCATTATGCCAGCCATGTTTCTCATTGGTGCCGAGGGTATCGTCAGGGCTTTTTACGCACTGCGAAATTCATTGCTGTCTAGCGGTGTCTCCCCGAGAGTAACTGTTGTAGCCTTTGTGCTCATGGGGACCATTCTTTTTTCACCCATGTTTGTCCGTACTCTGCTCCATGCCCATGGACACTTTCAAGACAAGGTCGTGATGCAGCAGGCCTTCCGCTGGGCTGGTGATCACATGGCAGGCCCGGAAGATAAAATTATTACCCAACCCTACTATGCCGGGCAAAACCCGGATTGGCTTAGAGCCGGCTGGGATGTCTGGGCGTCCAAGCGTTATTCCGGACGCAAAATTAAGTCACTCGAATTTCCAGAAACCTGGTCAACAGGTCACGACTGGGCCGTTGTGAATCGATTCTGGTTTGAAGGCACCTCTGTTCGTTTTGAAAATTCAAGAGAAATGGCTGCCCGGTTTGATTCATTGTGTACGTCAAGAAACTATGAATTAAAAATGAGCTTTGAAGCCGAGTCAGAACCGTTGTTTCTCAAAAAACTCAACATGCTGACCTACTATCCCGTCGATTTTCTTGAGTATCGCCCCCTGTTTGAAGTTTGGGGTCCAGTAGAATGAGTTCGGTTGGTGCAAACATAAAGAAAATGGCTGGGAATACCCTGGTTTACGGTTTGGGAAACATTTTCAACAGAGCCATCACATTTTTACTCCTGCCACTCTACATCAACATGATGACTCCTGTGGAATATGGAGCCCTCAATCTGATCTACCCCTTCCTGGCTCTGATGAATGTGGTTTATATGTATGGCCTCGATGCCTCTTTTATGCGCTTTTTTATTCCAGAGAAAGACCAGCAGCGCCGACAGGAAATCTTCAGCGTTGTTTACCTCAGTATACTGGCCACTACAGCACTTATAACAGCAGCTCTTTTCCTCGCAGAAGTACCGCTTGCCAGCCTCCTTCTGGGTGATGACCCAGCCACCAACGTTTTTGCATTGGCCTTTATCATTCTCATGCTCGACGGCCTGTCCTTTATGCCAATTCTGTATTACCGAAGCATTCAAAAACCCCTGCGCTATGTGAGTATCATTTTTTCTGAGGTGGTGGTAAACCTGGGCTTGAATGTCTTACTGGTGGGCTTTTGGGGATGGGGCCTAAAGGGTGTTCTGGTGGCCAATATCTCAAGCTCACTGGTCAAACTGCTTTTTGCTTCTCCAGCCATTTTTAAAAACCTCCACATCACCTGGAATACACGACTTTGGAAGGATCTTTTGAAGTTTGGCCTGCCAACAGTTCCGGCCGTTCTGTTTGCTATGGTGGTCGCCCTGGGAGATCGCTTTCTCATCAAACACTTTTTTGATCAGGCCACCGTGGGAATTTATAGTGCAGGTTACAAGATAGGTATGATCATGGCTCTCATGGTAACAGCCTTTCGTTTTGCCTGGCACCCCTTCTTTCTGTCCCTGTCTGACCAGGAAAATGCCAGAGAAACCTTTGCCAGAATATTGACCCTCTTTGTGGTTGTGGGCTCCTTTGTTTTTCTATTGGTCTCCCTGCTGGCTCCATCAGTGTTGACCATGGATTTTAACGGAAGGGCAATTATAACCCCACAGTTTGCAGATGGTCTCAAAATTGTTCCATTGATCCTGCTGGCTTATCTGTTTCAGGGGGTCTATGTCAATCTGGTTGTGGGCATGTATCTCAAAAAGAAAACCTATCTGGCCCCCCTTTTTACAGGGACCGGTATGGTGATAAACCTGTCTACCAACCTGATCCTCATGGGTGTCTTTAACTTTAGTTTTATGGCCGCAGGAATCGCAGCGCTGGCATCCTATATGGGACAATCCTTCCTGCTCTGGTTTGTTTCAAAAAGGTTCTATCCCATTCCATATGAAGGCACAAAACTGATCAAGCTGGCCCTGTTGGTGGCTGTGCTTTTCTTTTTACCCCAACTAATTCCGGGCCAGGCCCTGCTCATCTCCTTTGTCGTCGTGCTGGCATATTTTCCCCTGTTACCAATAGTGGGGGTCCTGGAGCTTTCACAAATAAAAACGGCAGCCAGACAATTGATTTCAAGAAAACCAGGGTGATTCATGGCCCAGATAGACATCTCCGTTGTTCTACCAGTTTATGAGGACCAGGATAACCTGGATAGAATTCTATCTGAGCTCCTGGCAAATGCACCTGGGGATAATTGGGAAGTTATCGTTGTTGATGATTGCTCACCTAAACCACTTGAGCTGATCTCCAGGGCTCCGGACAATTTTAAACTTTATAGAAACGAAACCCAGAGAGGTGCTGCCAGCGCAAGAAATGCCGGAGTTAAGCAAGCCCGCGGCGAGTTTCTTGTCCTGCTCTCTGTTTTCTTGAAACTACCGGAAAACTATATCTCTCAGGTCGCGGACTTTATCAAGAATCATCGCTTCGACGTAGCTCAGCACCTGGTGAAAAAGGCGGCAGATATCAAAGGCGATCACTTTCAGGTTTTTTTGGCAAACCAAAGTGGGCGGCTCCATGCAAAGGCCGGAAAACTTCGCGTGAAAAACACTGTGTTTACAGCGGCCATTCTTAAAAAAGAGGTGTTTTCGAAACTTGGTGGTTTTGATGAAAACATGAATCACTATGGAGGTCATGAATTAGATTTGGCTTACCGACTGGACCAACAGGGCTATTCTTCCCGGATTATCGTGGACAACCTGCCTTTGGAGCGGGTCAAGCTGGAAAGTCATATCCGCATCCGAGCCCGGCTGCAGGAGTATGGCAAGGTGGGTTTGCCTGCCCTCTTGAAGAAACACCCCGAGCTAAATAAGACCATTTTACTCTACCCCTTTATCTGGTCGTTATTAAAACTAATTGATCTCCCTAAAAGCATGGAAAGACAGTTCAAGAGACGAATCGAGCAAAATTTAAAACTGACCCGGACACAGTATCGTCTGTATCTGCATTTGATCATGAGGAACGCATGGGACGCCCGCTAAAAATATTATATCTGCGCCCTGAAAATACCTCAGGGACGCTCCAGCTCTTTGTGGATGCCCATCGAAAACTGGGGAATCAGGCCAATTTTGTGACCCTCTTTCCCACGGCAGAAGGTTTTCCTGAAGACATTTGTCTGGATCTGCCACTTCTGCCCAAAACAGAAATTTTTAAAAAGACAAAAAGCCTTATAAGCGACGAGAGTAAGCTTTATGAGGATGCTCAGGGCTATCCGCCGGAATGGAAGCCCTCCTTTCAGAGAGCCCTCTTTTTCAGCATGCGTGATCAGCTGTGGAAACCCCTGTTGAAGAAGTTTTTTAAGGCACACGGTCTTCTTGATTATGATATCTATCATCTTGAGGGCGGACACGGTTTTCTCAGGACCTCAGCCTGGCCTTTTGATGAGTTAAAACAGCAGGGCAAGCACATCATCGCCAATTATCATGGTGTGGACATGCGCACCCGTGGCGTGTTCCCCTGGATCGACAAACTGGTGGACATCAACACCTCAAGCGAACTGGATCTCATGCAGAAACACCCCAATATGGAATATGTGTTTCTACCCTTCGAAGTAAAAAATCATGCCCCCCGATATGAGCTCAACGAACCCCTGAAAATTTGTCATGCGACCCGTGACCGTTACTGGAAAGGCTCAGATATCATTATTGAGGCCTGTCAAAAACTGGAAAAAAGTCACGGGGTGAAGTTTGTGTTGATTGAAAATGAGCCCCATGAAGTGACCCTCAAAAAGAAGGCAGAGTGCGACATCTATATTGACCAGGTTGCCAACCTGGGGGGCTGGGGCTATGGCATGAATTCCGTGGAGTCTTTTTCCATGGGCCTGGCCTGTTGCACCAACCTCCTACCAGAATATGAAACCTTTCTGGGAGAACACCCCTTCGTGAATGTCCACAAGGATTCACTCTACGAAGATCTGGTGAAATTGACCTCAGATAAGGAGTTGGTTGTGCAAAAGAAAAAGGCAGGGAGAGCATGGGTAGAAAAGACCCACAGTGTTGAAGCTGTCATGCGCTCAGTCTATGGTATTTATCTGAAACAGGGATGGACAAAGGAGTTACCTCGTGACCTGGCCTAGAGTAAGTATTGTGATTTTCGCCAATGCAGATCCAGGTGCCTGTGTCCGGGTTCTCACGGGGTGTGAGCGTCTCGAACACCAGGATGTTGAGTTTGAGGTCATCATGGTTTTACAGGGCTTAACTGAAAAAGTTGAAGCTGTTTTAAAGGACTATCAATTCTCATTTGATTTGAAGTTTGTTGCCGTAGACATCTCCACAAATCGAGCCAGGGGTCGTAACTTTGGTGTGGCCGCTGCCGACAATGAGATCATCCTTTTTCTGGAGAGTTCCCTGGAAGTTTCCCCGGAACTCTTGTACCGCCACCTCGAAGCTTATGAGAGCCAACTAACTGCTGCTGTTATGGGTGAAATCTATCTACCGGCTTTTGTAAAAAAGAATCGCTGGTTTCGATTTCTGGATGGTGATTATCGCAGTACCCGTCGCTGGGCAGCCCAGACAGGATCGCATTCATCACCACCCCTGCGCTATGTAAATACGGCAAATTTTTCAATCAGAAAAAAGACATTCGAAGCCTGTGACGGTTATGCAGAACATATAGACCACCCTGAAGCAGAAGATATCGATATCGCTCACAGAATTAGCACTCAATCGCAAAACCAGATTCATTATGAACCAGAAGCGGTAGCATATTGTATTCACCATTCTCTACGCCAGAGCTTGAAGTTAAAGTATGATTTTGGCAGGGAGGGTATACCCAAGCTTTTGGAAGCCTATCCGGAGCTTTATCCGGTTCTACCCAGTCGTTTCGTAAAAATGAAGGGCTTTCCAGATGCATCACCGCTCTACAGGGCATTTATGAATCTTCTTTTTACCGGACCTGTCTTGTTCCTGGCACGGGGCATTCGCTTATTCAGTCCGGAATTTGTGGCTTTTCGGATGATGCGCTATATGCTTCAGGCTGAGAGTGTCAGGGGTCTCAAGCAATCCAGAAAACCCCGGAAAACAGAATAAGCCAGCCTGCTTTTCAGTTGCTTTCACTCTTGGTCATCCTCGACTTAGATTTTTTTCTCCGTAATCAGATAAGATTCATCAAGCCATTTCTCCCAAATCGGTTTTGGGAGGGGTTCTTCTGCGGAAAATCTGGTGGTTACCCAACCAGTTGATCCGACTTCAAAATGATGGGGATTCTCCCTGGCCAATGTTTGGGCTTGTGGCATTGATCCCTTTAGCTTGAACATGGCTTTAAAGCCGACGCCTTTAGCTCCAGGACCAGCAAAGAAAAACGCTCCACGCTTTGTTTTGAAGGAGCTTTGATTACATGAAGTGCCGGTAACGACATTTTCAAATGGCGCTGCTTTTTCCCTGATTGGAAATGTTGGATCGTTGGAATCGTTCATGTCGTTTTCTCCTGCCTGCTTACTCTTTCATTTATCAGCCCATTTTTGCTTTGCTCTTCTCAGCACTCTGTTCATCGCAAATAAACCACCTTAATGACACGCTTAAACTCTCCAGCCTGGAATCTTACAAAGTACATACCTCCAGCCGCCTGATGACCATGTTGGTTTGTTCCATCCCAGGTGACACTATGACGACCTGCCTCCTGTGATGCCGAGACAAGCGTCTGCACTTCTCTACCCGATACGTCGTAGACGATCAGTGAAACCTCCAACTGCTCTGGTATTTCATATTCAATTGTTGTTGATGGATTGAAGGGGTTGGGGTAAGCAGAAACTATTTTGGGCGTTGAGGGAAGCCCTGGAGGATTAATACCCAGCTCTCCATAGTAGTGAACATTAACATTCCAGTCCCAGACAAAATTTCTGATATGCCAGCCCCAGTCGTCCTGGCCACACCTCCCAGTCGGAGAAGATTCTGTGGTATAAAATTTTAAACCCGGTTGTGGTTCCATTTGAAGCTGGACCGCAGAGAAAGCTATCTGAGTCTCCTCCTGTACATCTGTAACACCCTCATATCCTGAAAGTTTGACCAGGACCGCGAATGGTTCATTTGCAGTAATAGGGGGTTCATCACCCGCGACCATAAATAAAGTATAGGGTCCCTGGTCTTCATCATTTGGGTCAATGGCCAACGAAGCAAACCCTGAATCAGGCCATATTTGTCCACCCAATGGATCATATGAATAATCTTCTAGAGCCCCATCTACATCATTTATTCCACCCCAGACCCAATTAGAGCCAAATGCTTCAAAGCCCGTGGACTCATCATAGTATCCGAGATGACCTGCAATACAGGAGTCTGCTATTTCGCCTGTCTGGATTTCCGGCCAACTGGTGTACTCTGGGACCACTATCTGGATTGCCAATATTACCCCTTCAAACATAGGCAGATCTGCAAAATTGAATTCAATTGACTCAATAAAGCCATCATTTTGAGGTATATAGTACTGTAAGAAATAGTCTCTTTGATAACCAGCCAGACTGGTATCCACTGTTAGACCCTGAGTCCAACTAAGCGTGACAGATGTATCACGGAAAGAGGTGGATCGCTCCTCAAACCCCAATCCTTGTACACAAAAGAACAAGAGTAATGCAGAAAACATGACTATATGTGTTCTATGTTTGTCCATTTGGAGCCCCCTACAGATGTTGTACTAATATCCCCAAGAATGACTTTTGTCTGAGGACTCAACTGGGGGTGTCTCTTTAGCCTTATCTGGCCTTGACTTCTTTTCGGCCGGGATTTCGGGTTTTTCTGCGGTCAATGACAGGCCAAAAGGCTCCAACAGATTGAACACACGCAATACCTGGATCATGGTGGAGAGTTGGATAGAGTTCCCGGCCTCGATCCGTTCAACGGTGCGCTTGGAAACACCAGCTTTTTCAGCCAACCCCGCCTGGGTGAGTTTTGCCAGACCACGCTGCTGGGTCAAGCGCGCGCCAATTTCATTGAGAACAGCTTCTGTCTTGGTTGAATTTTTGATCATCATGATATGGGTCCAGTTCTATAGGTTTCGCCAATAATAAGAACCAGGGCAGGGGAATACGAGGGAAAAAGCGTGTAAAGGAGCGGGGTCGCCAGAGCTGACGATGACAAAACAGCTTGTAGAACATAACCTTACGAAGGTTTTACTTGTCCGGCGTAGCCTGAAAGACGTAGACGGAAACCTTCGTAAGGTTAATCTTCACAAGGAAGTAAAAAATGTTTGTATGTTAATACCATACAATTGTATACTATAGCCAAACAAAAGGTCTTGTGAATTTACTTGTAGAAATATTATCATCCCGTGTCAGGGCAGAGCTTTTCAGGCTCTTCTTCGGGCTTGATCATCCAGAAATGCACTTGCGGGAAATCGAGAGGCAATCAGGTTTCTCCATCGGGTCTGTTAGACAGGAGGCCACGAAGCTTGTCAAGCATGGCCTCATGATCAAACGTACTGACGGTAATCGCACGTATTATAGCGCCAATAGACAAAGCGCCATTTTTCCCGAGATACATTCACTCGTGATGAAAACCGTTGGTTTGGTAGATCTTTTTGTTTCAGTCCTGGATATTCCAGAGATCCAGATAGCCTTTGTTTTTGGCTCTATTGCAAAAGATACGGCTGGACCCAAAAGTGATATCGATCTTTTCGTCATTGGTGATGTCGGCTTACGCTTTTTAAGTAAAAGGCTTATGGAGGTCAAAAACAAAGTGGGCAGAGAGATCAATGTTCACAGCATGACTCAAGCTGAATTTGTGAATCGCCGGGATGCAAACGACCATTTCGTTGTTTCTGTGGTTTCATCACCCCATCTAATGATTATCGGTGACATGAATGAGCTTGCGAGCCTGGTTTGAGAATGGGTGGCTGCGGTCACATCAAACTAGCAGGCAGGAAATCACCAACCTCCTGGCGATTGCCTATAGAGATATTGACGATGCCGGCCAGCAAAGAATCTCTTCTGACTGGCGTTTTGGAATTGCATACAACGCAACCCTAAAGCTTTGCACTTGTCTTTTGTATGCTGAGGGATATAGACCAGAAAGACATCTCGCACACTACCGTACGCTTCAAGCGTTGTCTGCCATTATGGGGTCAGTAAGAAATGATGATGTGGCATATCTTGATGCCTGCCGCATGAAGCGCAACACCCTGGAATATGATAATGCTGGCATTGCTTCTAGCCAGGATGCTGAAGAACTGCTGGAATTTGCAGTAGAACTTCGAGATGATGTCATCGAATGGCTCAAGCAAAACCACAAAGAATTGATTGACCAAGAATAAGTACCAGACATAACCTTACGAAGGATCTACTTGTCCGGCGTAGCCTGAAAGACGTAGACGGAAACCTTCGTAAGGTTAATCTGTATTTATCCCACTAGCGCTTCCAGCTGATCCACCAGTGTTTCGATATACCTCAAACTTTTACGCCAGAAATCGGGGTGGTTGATATCTGCACCAACAATAGCGGTTAAGTCAGCCGGACTGGCTGAGCTTCCCCTGGACAGGAACTCTTTATATTTGGGAATAAAGGAGTCGCCTTCTTCCAGGTATTGCTGATACAGGGCGAAGACCAGCAGGTTTCCAAAGTTGTAGGCATAGACATAAAAGGGCACATTAAAAATATGGGGGATGGATGACCACTCCCAGGCATATTCCGGTGTGATGGTCACGCTGTCACCAAACATCTTCTCCAGCTCAGCCGTGTATAGCTCGCATAGTGCCTGAGGGCTCTGGAGTTGATCATTGATGGCCTTGTGTGAAGCAATTTCAAAAGAACTGAACATGTTTTGACGATGTGAACTGGCAAAAATATCTTCCAGTTTGCCGGTGAGCATGGACTTCTTGACCTCTACATCAGTCTCTTTCTTTAGCAGAGAATCCGTAAGCACCATCTCTGAAAAAATGGAGGCGGTTTCAGCCAGAGGTAAGATGGAATGATAATTCATCAACTTCTGCTTACTGGAAAGCATGGCGTGAATGGCGTGTCCCAGTTCATGGGCCATGGTGGAAACATCACGAACCTTGCCCGTGTAATTCAAGAGGATATATGGTTTCAAGTCAGGGGTTGAGCTGGCACAAAAAGCACCGCCCCGCTTGCTGGGTTCCACAGGAGCATCAATACGATTTTCGTCAAACATGGCTTTGGCCATTTCATAAAAATCAGTATCAAAGGATTTGAAGCCATCAAGAACCAGCTTCTTGGCGTCTTCGAAAGGATAGGCCTTTGATGATTGAGGCAGGGGTGCATAAATATCAGCCAGGGTCATCTCGTCCATGCCTAGCATTTTGGCCTTCAGTTTGTAGTAACGATTAACCAGAGAATAGGACTCGGTAGTCACATCATTCAAAGCCTGAATAGCCGCATCACTCAAATCATTATGGGTGTTCATGGTGCTGATGGGTTGATCGAAACCACGCAGGTCAACCTCAATACCATGGTCCTTGACCAATGAGTTGTAGAGGTGGTTAATAACCAGTGCATTATCTTCATAGCGTGTGAAAAACATCTTCATGGCCCTTTGGCGAACAAGGGCATCAGGATGCTGTCGCATGGCGCGAAGCTGGTCTCCGTTAAGTGTTTTGGTTTCACCGTCCAGCTCAAACTCAAACGAAAATGAAGCCGTGAGTTCCCCATATAGTTTTTGATGGGCATTGCTGCCATTCAAATCTTTGAGGTTTATAACCTGCTCTTCTTTTTCTGAGAGGTTGTATTTGGCGTTCTTACGCATTTTGGCAATTTTGTATTCAAAATCTTTCAGGGCGTCTGCGCCTTCAAACTTGGCAAACTGCTCATCAGAAAGGTTGCCCAACTCCAGAGAGAAAAAAACCAGGAGATTCGAGGTGGTTGAAGAAGACTGTTCAATTTTACCCAGCAGGGCTTTGATTTTATCGTCTGCCGTGTCAACAGCATATTCAAGATTGACAAACATACTGAGTCGATAGAGGGGACCACTTATGGCCTCCAGCTCATTGTAGGCACCGGCCAGCGCTTCAGGTGTGAGCTCACCCAACTTGCTCCGGTATTGTTCGACAAAGCGTTCAGCCTGTTGGCGGCTTTCATTTAAAACGATTTCAATTTTTGGATCATCCAGTCCCGAAAAAAGTTCACTTAAATCCCAGCGAACGTTTTCTGCTCCAGTTACTTGTGTACTCATTTATCTCTCCCTATCATATGTATTCTTATTTTCGCCTCAAGCTAAGCGAGGCAGGTGCTGTTGTTAAGAAAATTCGACATACCTGCGAGAAGTTCAGGAGGGCAAGAAAGCTGTTGAACCACGGATTTCACAGATTGCCACGGATAAACACGTTTGGTTTATACCCCTGTCATTTGCTGATAGTAAAATTCGAGTTTAAAGGTATATCTCTCTGGAAAGGGTTGGGTTGAGATTCCTTTAAAATTAAGAGGAAAGAAAAGTTTAACGCCAATGGAGAAGAGATTTGTTAGTTTATGGGGTCAAAGGAGCATGGAATTCATATGGCAAAAAATTTAGATAAAATCAAAGTAATTGGCGATCGGGTTCTGATTTACCCCGATTCAGGTCAGGACCGCACCTCGTCAGGTCTGTATTTGCCGCCAACGGTTACAGAGAAGGAGTCCGTTCAGGGGGGCTATGTGGTGGCTGTAGGGCCGGGAACCCCCTTGGCCAGCACAGAGGGTGAAGACGATGTCTGGCAGGCTTCAGATGCAAGCAAGGTAAAATATATTCCCCTGGAGATTGAAGTGGGGGACTATGCGCTCTATTTGAAAAAATTCGCCATCGATATTAAATATCAGGATGAAAAATATATCATTGTGCCCATGTCAGGGATTCTGGTGGTAGAGCGTGATGATGACAGTATTGACCTGAGTGATATTTTAAAATGAGAATGTGAGAGAGATAATGCCAAACACCAAGATTAACCCCAATGAACTGTTTTCTTTGCTGGTGAACCAGCTAAGTACTGGAGCCTGGTCTCAGTTGGGTAAAACACCCAATCCTCTGACAGGCAAACCAGAGAAGAATCTTGAAGCAGCAAGAATCAGTATTGGCATTCTGGAAGCCCTGCTCTTTAAAACGGCCGGCAACCTGACGCGCCAGGAAGATATCTTACTTTCCGATAAGGTGAGAGAGCTGAAGTTAAGTTTACAGGAAGAATTGAATAAGTAGCCCTGAAACTAGAGTCAACGCCACTCAGCCAAATAGTCACCTTGGAGAAACGACCAGTATATTTCTAATTACTGTCTTCAGCCTTGTTGGGTTTTAAGAAAAGTCCTGCCAGGGGTCCCCATATTAAAATGAGGTGTGTCGCGGCACCGGCGGCAAGAGTATTTTGAATCTGATCATAGCATCCAGTTCCCTTGAGAGCGAATGAGCACCCCAGAATCACTGCCCCCCAGATGATGGCGCTGCCAAGAATAAATGCCCCGAGTGAGACTATTTTCTTATCCATTTGGACTCCCTTTATTTATTTATTAAAAAATGTAAGATTAAGCAGAACAAAAAGTATAAATATATTCCGGGGCGCTTAACCCCTGGCGATTTTATTGGTTTACCCGCCAGAGTATAACGCTAACGTCCTCACTTGCGCTGGCAACCAGGCGACCGTCAGGACTGAAAGCCATGAAGTTCACGTCATTGTCGTGGCCAGTCACTGTTTGCATTAAATGTCCTGATTTAACGTCCCACAAGCGCAGGGCTATGCCCTGAAAATAACCGGAAGATCCAAAACGATACTGAAGAAGTTCTCCCAGGAGCGCAGATGGGTTTGCTCCACTCATTTCAAAAGAATCATTTTCTTGGTCTTGTTGAATTGGCCTGCTTCAATTGAGTATAGGTAGATGCCACTTGGCGTGTCCATGGCATTCCAGGTTATTGAGTAAGTACCTGCTGCAAGTTCTTGATCAACCAACTTTGCCAGCGTAGATCCATCAATCCTTAGAATTTTGAGCACAACCTTGCTTTCCATTTGTAAATCAAAATCTATTCTAGTGATAGGATTGAAGGGGTTAGGATAATTCTGCTTTAGATCATATTGTCTTGGGGATTGTAAAGATGGATTCGTTTCAATTCCAACAGTTGGGGTGAGATAAAAAGTCACCTGGCAGATGCTATCTGGCCAAATTTGTATGATCGTGTCCTGATCGTAAAACCCTTCAATAGAAGTCGAAATATCGTTCAAGATAGCTACCCTGTTGAATTGATAGTAGCCCATACTATCTGACCGTACGCCAAGAGTATCCCAATAACCTGGACCACCGATACCACCGACTTGGTTATATGAAATTTCATATATAACCCTGACCCCTGGGACTGGAATATCCTCAGAATATAAAACATACCCTTCAATGGTTCCCACACCTCCATCTAAATCATTCTCGCCACCAGGCGTTGGTGTATTATCTATATACCAGAATGGCGAAGCGTCTTCACCATTGCGAAACAAACAGATGCTTTGACCTGGCAGTGGGCAAGAAATTTCAGAATGATCGACAGCACCATACCTTATTTCATCCACCCATTGATCGGTGCTATCAAAGAGCGTGATTATTTCTCCTGATGAACCGGGTGTAAAAGATGACTGGAGGCTATCTGATCTAAGTAGAAGGAAACCGTTCTCTTCTGCCCTGAGCCCCGGATTAAAATAGGCGGTGTCAGAGGATGTGGCGAGATACCAACCGTTCAGGCTGAGCTCATACAAAAGTCCCCAGTCATCTTTAAGCTCTATTGCCCACTCAGTGGAATTGAAATCAGCGAACTGGATTTCTGAAAAAAACTTAAGTTGAACGGGATTTGCGTGAACACTTCCAATGAGTAGAAAAACGGATACAATTAGAATTGTTGTTTTATTCAATTTTTGTTTCCCCCGCGTTATTTTAAATCCTTATGGGGAAGATAATTCTCTCTTGTGATAAAGTGTATTAAATAGTCCATCTGAATTATTGTTAAATCCATATCGCTGGTCTGGTTGGTATCAGGCCGGGGTTTTTGTCCCGACACCGGTGTAGGCTGGTGTTAAACTGTTCATAATTCTTAGTGGTTTCTCAAATTCTGGGTTTGCACTGATTTTAAATATGATAGCATCTCATAATTTCTTCTTTGCCCGGCACGATCCAAGGCAGAATCACCGGTTGAATCCTTCAGGTTGACATCCGCCCCATAAAGCCCGAGCAAAAAGACTTTTGCTCTTTTTAATGGCCTGGATCAGGTGTGGCGTTGACGCCTTTCGAAGTTGTGCCCCAGAATCAAGCAGTATCGCCTTGCACGCCACTGCATGTGGGTCTGCCCTAGGCTAGTTTGTTGTGAATTTTTCAACCTCTTACGTACAACCCAATACTCGGAAACAAAATTGGTGATCCAGAACCAGGTATGAAACAATTAAGCTCTGGTTGAATGCGAAAACTTTTTCCAAATGAATAACCAATCACTATGGAAGGCACGCGAAGTCTACCGTTTTCATCAGCCCCTGAGTTCAACATCCTTGCTCGACCTTCTCCATGAAAAATGTTGTGTTTAAACCCTAAATAGATGCTTTCAGTACCAATCATTAACATTGGGTGATATCCCATTAAATCAAAAGATTCAGAATCCACATTACGAGAAGATGTATATGACATTCCAAAATCTACTGAAACCAGGAAGGGACCATTTAGCAGTCCATATTTGGCGTCAACCGTCAAAACGCCTCCATAGAAAAGCACTCCCGAGGTTCTCAATCCCACGTCAACATTCTTAACAAGACCTCGTCGATAGAGGATATCGACAGAGGGTTTTCGAGTGTCTTTTGTATCTCCAATTCCCTGCATTATTCCAAGACCTATCAAATCTTCATCTACCCCCAATGGTTTAGGCGTTTGATAGGTCCCATGCGAAACGCAAGCGTTTAGCATTAAAAGAATCAGTACTAATTTTCCATTGTGTCGTCTCATATAACCAATCAATTAAAGTCACACGAACAGTTGTACCAAGCCGTCGGAAAACAAGACCAGTATGCTTTATCTAATTTTCAACGACCAGCTCGAGAAAGTTTCAATATCCAAAACACGATTCTGTTCGGTTTGGTACTTTGCTATGTGTAAACATGTTTAACTGCAAATATTGAAGTCAGATATATAGGCATAGTATTTTGACTTACTTCATAAAAGATAATTAATTCTTATTGCTGACAATCTGATTTGCAATTTCCCGACAGAAGTTTATATCTGATATAGATAAATACACCAATTCACCAGATTCTCCTTTAAACTTATTCATAGTAAAATATGTTGGGAGGTTTTCAGGAAGCTCTCCAGTTAGTGTTTTTGTAATTACACATGCTGTTAAAAATGTACCTAAAACTGAAGGATGGCGACCATCAGAATTGAAGAGTTCAATACGTGGTTTTAATTTATGGGCCAAGTTCCACGCTGGGCCTATTGGCAGGACGTCAGTATTAATTTCTCTGGATAATGTTGAATATGCACTTGTTAATTCTTCCTGGTAATTATATAACTTTTGTGGTGCCCAGCTAGAAAAGATGAATGGCTCAGCTCCATTTTCTTTAACATAATCACAAAACAATTTTCTATATACAATAAAACTATCAGGGTGGCTCATGGGTGCCATGCTTTGTCCCTGGAGGATTACGATATCAAACTTCTCCTTCTTTATGATTTCTTTAGTTTTTAGTCCGCCTGTTCCCCGCCAATGATCGCTTATCTTGACTCCCGGACCAACAGACATTTTTGCAACAAGATTTATATGTGCACTATCGGAAATCATGGAAACCATTTGGGGAAGATCGTTGGAATAAGTGAAACTGTTTCCTACAAACAGAACATAAAGTGTATCTTTTGAGGTTTGAGAAAAACAGGTATCATTATTAACATAAAGGATAAAAACTAAAACTATCAGTACATTCCAGTTACATTTTCTCATTGAAAGTTATAACTCCACAATAATTAATATTGTTTTGGATAGACCACCAGGCACTCCTATTCCGCCCATCCTTCCAGTTTTACATTTCTTATATAGAGCTCTTAATGAATGCACAAACATGAGATGATATGCCACGATTAGTAGGGCTGAACTCCAATAGTCACAAATTCCAGTCACTGCAATTTTGTCAAGTACAACCAAAACAAAAAATGGTAGAAATACGAGTGTGAAAAGGTATCTAAACCTGGTTCCAACCATGGTTCCACCCCAACCGACAGGGTCAGTAAATATGTTTGCTACTAAAGGTGGTGATTTTGTCATGACTTAATTCTCCAGCCCAGAATTATTGTTTTCGCTGCCCCCGCTTTCCTTCGCTTTTAACATTAAGTACAGGCGTCGTATGGTGTAAAGAAACAAAAACTGCCACACGATAAATATTGTAATTCCAAACCATCTTGGATCATCCAGTTTTATGGAGATCATTATAACAAAACTCGTCATAAGCGTGCCAAAAAACCAGAATCTGAACCAAGTACCGGTCAGCTCTTCAGCGAAACGCAATGGATTTGCCAAAACCATTGAATGTTCTCTTATCCACTTAAGCATTTTTGCTACCTTTCTACGGCTTGAAGCCTGAACTGCTTCCTGAAACATACTCGCTTTGTTCGATAATTGTATCCATCTACGTCACTGTCGTTTTGCCCCCCCCCGTGTCTTTGATCCCGCAGTAGGGCAATACGGAGTGTCGGGATGAGTCAGCTCTATGTTTTAGCTAGAAGACCGAAATCAGACTTAAGCTCAAGGATTTTGAGAATTATCTCCAGCTGCCCACTTTGTAAATGCTACGTAATACAAAGTCACTAGATTTATGATGGGAACCACAAATAAAAGACTGAGCGCAGGATTAAAACCAGCCTTTTGCAGGATCTTCCAAAAAGGAATAATTACCAACACAGAAATCAACGAGTAGGATAAAAATCCATTCATGCTAGACATAATTTACCTTTCTTGTATTTATTGTTATCGGTCTGACAAACGGTGTTTATACGGTCTTGTAAAAAAGGACGGCTTCCTCAAAACGCATGACCACTGTTTTTGCATGATAGGGATATTCAGAACCCTTATTTACCATAGATGTTTAACAAACCCGCTTTTGAATAGTAGTGTTTAAGAATCTCCTCAAAACTGCGACCCCTGGTGGCCTGGGCGACGGCGCCACTCTGGCACATGCCCACACCATGTCCCCAGCCAGAGCCACGGATAACCACCTTGTCACCCCTCCGTTTTACATAAAAAGCCGAACTCCGCAGTGAGGGACTAAAAAGCTGTCGCAGGGTGAGTTCCCCATTTATATCAAGCTTGCCCTTCTCAAAAAGAATGCGGGCTTTATAAATGCGTCCAGAGGGTCCCCGCTTTAAAACACGGATTCTCCTGAACAAACCCAGATCCCGGTCGTCGGTGAGCATGTCAGTTAATTCTTGAACCGTAAATTCCCGGGACCAGCGAAAATTGTTCCTGCTCCAGCTGGGCAGGAAAGCGTTGGGGTCCGGATTGCAATAGACATCCGGCGAGGATTTTATCCAGCGCCTGGCTTTCCAGTTGCACCTCAGGTTCGGTCCCCTCCGATTCTCGTTGTCTGGCAGGGACACGCCATAGCTTTCCAGCCGATTCCGGCCAGGCCAGACATTCTGGATAAGTTCAGCTCGACCACCACAATTTGAGGCGTAAAAGGCATTCATGGGTTGCCCGCTCTCGCTGATGATCAACCCCGCTGTTTCCTCGACTGACTGGTCAGACCGGGCGGTGCGCCGCTTGTTACCACTAAAGACCTGGCATTCCACATCGGATGTGAGATCATAGAACTCATCACTATAGAGTTTGGAGGTCAAGGCGATGACAGCTTCGGATCTGGCAGCTACTGCCTGAGCCTTGAGGGCTTCCAGGGGGGATGTGCCGCCAATTTCATAAGGTACAACCCCTTTCAGGTAGGTTTCCAGGGGCAATTGAACCACAACATCCATTTCTTGATGTGTCCCGATATATATATGGAAGGCACCTTCATAAATCCGGTCTTCCACACCAGCCCACCACCAACCAACCCCATAGGGAACAGATTTAATTTTAACTGAAGCGGTGTCGCTGTTTGATCTAAACATAAAGGATGGGGTCTTGGCCAGCAAGGTGCCCGAGGTGTCAAAAACAGAGATTTGTCCGCCACTATTAATAAGTTGAATCTGAGAATTTACGGGTAGTGTCATTTTTGCAGCTGATGTGTTTCGAAAAAACCACTCACCCCTGAGGGAGATGTTGAGTGTATCCAGGGTATTGACGATTCTAACCCTGACCTCTGGCTCCTGATTGAATAGATGCTGAGCCATGCCAGAGCATACAAAAAGGGCGAGGAGAAGAAAGCGCTTCATTTGTTCCTCTTTTCTATAAAAAGGTGTGAGGTGTTTTAAAGATTTGCATCCAGAATGTCTCGGATGCGTTCGACGCTGACAGGTTTGATCACATAGCCCAGAGGATTCAGGGAGTTTATTTGAGCAATAACGTCATCATCGTGATAGCCAGTAAGGAAAAGTATTTTGGTATCAAGTGTTTTCAGGATGACCCGGGCAGTTTCAATGCCATTGAGGCTGCCAGGCAGGTTAACATCCATCAAGATGACATCCGGCTTTTCTTCCGCGGCAATTTTTATGGCCCTTTCGCCACGGGTGGCCAGGGGGCAAACCCCATAGCCTGCGGCTTCCAGCCCCAGCTTCAGGGAGGAGGCGGTGATAACTTCGTCTTCAACCAGCAGGATGCGTGTTTGTTCTACCATAATATCCCCAGAATCTTTTGAACTCAGGCTACTAATCTAACTTCAGGCTGGGGATAGTAATTAAATACTTTACCCCCTTAGCAGTAGATATTTTCAAGGTACCCAGAAGCTGTAGCTCGACAATATCGTGAATAATCTTCACCCCAGATGTGTCTGTAGTGTTTAAATCCACCCCAGACTTCAACCCCACGCCATCATCCCCGACTTCTATGGACAGGCCACCTTTTCCAAGCTTCCTGGTCCTGATTAGAATTTTCCCATCTCGATGATCTGGGAAAGCATACTTCAAGGCGTTACTGATTATCTCATTTATCACCAAGCCCAAAGGAATGGCAGTCTGAATATTCACAGTAATTGCCTCGGGGAGACAATCCGGGGTGATGTTCCCAAGCGAGGTTTTATATGCCAGAATGAGCCGCTCAACCAACTTTTCCAAATACTCATCCAGTTGGATCTCTGACAAACTCTTGGATCTGTACAGAAGATCATGAACCATACTCATACTATATATCTGATTGGTCATTTCTTCGACCAGAATCTGAGTCTCGTCATTTTTAGCCTTCAGGCCACGCATTTCCAGTAAGCCGATAATAACCTGCATATTGTTTTTGGTTCGGTGATAGACCTCTTGTAGAAGAACGTCTTTCTCCTTCACGCTGGCCTGAAGCTCAAGCTCCCTTACTTTTAGCTCGTCGGTCTGAAGTTGGATGAGTTCGTCTGCCTGGGCTCGAACCAGGGCGCCACCAATCTGGTTGGCAAAAATTTTCAGTTTGGGCAGATCATCGTCCTGGAATTTTTCAGCGATATAACTTTGCAGGGTGAACAATCCAATCTGGATCCCCTCCCAGAAGATGGGTACAAACACTAGCGACAGGCTAAGTCGAGATGCATCACCAAAAGGAGACAAGGGTTGTTCTTTTGAGGACTTCTTGCGATTGATCAGGAGTGGCGAGGGAAGAATAAAGGTATTCTCAATATTTTCTACATCCATAATATAGGAGCCGTTCTCGACCTCAACCGGTGTATCCTGTCCGGAAAAGGTATCCTGGGAAAACAATCCAGCAGCTTCATTTTTTTCGAGATTGATGCGATATAAAGCAAAGGCATCATAACCAAAGAGGTCATAAAGCAAGGAGGCGGCAAGGATTCCCACCTCTCGCGGTTTGAGGGAAACGGTAAGCTGGCGGGCAAGTCGACGCAGGGAATCACGAAACCGCTCATACTCATTTAGCTCAGTCACATCCTGGAGTGAGGTCAGAAAGGCCTTGGGCTGTTTGTTTGTGTCAAAATGTGGAAGATAGCGGATCTCCAAATCGTGAGCCCGGCCATCGGGACCTGTAGTCGTCCTGGAGTAGGAGAACGCCTCCCCTTTAGAGATTCTGGATAGATAGGGTTGAATTTCTGAATACGTGTGCGCCGGAATGATTTGGTTGAAAGATTTTCCGATGACATCGGCCTTCTTATAGCCATACCAGTTTGCATAGGCTTCGTTTACGTAGAGATATTTCTCATTCATATCTGAATAAGAAAAAAGCCCTGGAATCGTATCAACGATCAACTCCAGGAGTTCTTTGTTTTCGGCTATCTCTTCTCGAGCAGAGGCTATCTCAGTCACATCATCCATTTGCACCAAAAAAGCCATAACATCTCCATCCTCGGCCTCAATAGGTATCAGGGTCAGGACATAAACGAACGCTCCTCGCGATTTTGACTTGTGGTGATACGGGAAGCTACAAACCTCGCCCTTTAATAAGCGGGGCAGGTATTCTAAGCCAGCAGTCAGGGCTCCTTCTGGAACAAATTTTTTGAGAGGTTCCCCAAGGACATCTTCACTTTTGGCCTCCAGAAGTTTTGCAGTGGTCTGATTTACGTACAGGAGTGACAAGTTAGTGTCGACCAGAAAAAGATAACTGGTTAAGTGGCCTGTGATGACTTCCAGTTGTTGACGACTTTTTCTCATTTGCTCGCGGGCCAAGACCCTTTCATGAATATCATTAAAAGAGAGCAGGATGAGGGTTTTATTGATTTGGTCTACCGGAACACCTTTTATTTCGACCCAACGCTCTTCGCCAGACAGGGTGAGATATTTTTGCTCTCTAACACCTGCGACAGGTTTTCCGGTTTTAAGCAGGTTTTCAATCCCCTCGTGAGCAGCCTGACGAAAATCTGGATGGACCAGCTTAAAAAGGTCCATTCCCAGCACTTCCTCAAGGCTTTCAGCTCCTGCAAAATCCAGGGCTGCCTGGTTCGCATCCAAAAGGACCCCCTTGTCATGAAGTACCATGGCAGTCGGTGAATAATTGAATGCCCGGCGATACCTCTCCTCACTGTTAAGCAGGGCCTTGCGAGTGATAAGCTCATCAGTAACATCCCGAAACGATGACATGATAACAATCCGTCCCTGATCCTCAATCGGTACTGACATGACCTCTACATCGCGCACCTCACCGGTGGCAATAACAAACTTCTGACTCACGATATTGTTAGGCTGTTTGGAATCGAGCAGCGCTTTTATTCGTTTTCTCGAATTGCCCACAGAGTCTGGATGTATAAATGCCGAGACAGGACTTTTAACATATTTGTCTGGGTCTTCTGCCTTGAAAAAGTCCAGGGCAGCCCGATTGGCCGTCAAGATCACCTTTCCATCATGAACAACGATGGGGTCAGGAGAATTGTTGAAAAGGGTTTGATAACGACTCTGTGCCTCTTTGAGATCAGTATAATCTATCAGAGTGCCGACAAACCCCGCGGGATCGCCCTGGGCATCCAGGTAAGGCGCTTTTCGTGACAGCATTTGTCGTGTGATGCCAGAAGCATTTTTAAATTCAGTGGCGTGGGCCTGGAGTTCATTGTTCTGGAAAAGCTTGAGGTCATCTTTTTCAACCTGCCGCGCTGAAGGGGTCTTCCAAACCTCAGTCACCGTCTTCCCCAACATATCACCCCTCTCTTTTCCAAAGAATGTCAAGTAGGCATCATTTAGCATGGTGTAGCGACCATCAGGGTCCTTGGCATACATGAGTATTGGCGTGGCATCAAACAAGGCTGTGATCTGGTTTTTCTGGTCAAGGAGGCGTTCTTTGGTTTTATTCCGTTCCGTAAGATCACGAACAATACTTACCAGGGTGCCATCGGAAAGCTTTTTGGAATTCATTTCCACAGGGATGAGGGTGCCAGCTTTAGTACGAAAAGCTCGCTCCGAAAGCACGGTGAGTCCCTCATTCACGAGATCATAGCGCAGGGGTTTTCTCACCAAAACATCTGGTTCAAATAAGGCCGATAAATTCATTTTGAGCAGTTCATCGTTGGAATATCCAAGCAGGCGTGTGGCTGCCACATTTGCCTGAATAATCTCACCCTGAAACGTGGCTTTTAGAATCACATCGGCTGCCTGGTCGATGAGTTCCCGATAGCTTCTCTCGCTGGCCTCCAGGGCCGCCTCTTTCATTTTCAGCTCATCGTGAAGCCGGGCATGAAAGAGAGCCAGGGAAAGTCTGGATGTCAGCAGCACCACTATCTCACGGGTCTCTGCGGGGATTCCGCCCGGTTGGCGAGATCCAATATTTATGGAGCCAATGGCTTCGTCCCCTATTATCAAAGGGACATCAAAGAAAGATTGAATCCCAGCCTCCAGAAGGGAAAGAATAACAGAGCTTGGCTTGGGGAGGGATGATATATGGCTGTAGTATTTTGGCTCGTTTTTATTGGACCCGGGGGCATTGTGAAGTTCTGAAAGGGGATGCCTGTCACCAGTTGAAAGATGTAAGACGGAGGTATCACGGGTGAAGACTTCAAATTGTTGGTTAGTCTGATCTATGAGCGTTATGGAAATTCGTTCCAGCTTGAAGTTGGTGTCAAAGAAGGATAGGGCTTTGCTGGTAACTCGTTTTATATCAGGCCATGAGATGGCCTGGTCGAAATCCAGAAGTAAGTGAATAAAACGGTGGTCGTCAGACATAAAAAGGTTCTCCAGTATGAAGGGCAAATTTCACCTTGGGGGTCATTTAATGCAAACCAATAAGCGATTTGAGGAGCAGTGTATCCAGATCGCGTAATTTGGCTTGAAAAAAGGGGCTTTCATCCTTAATTGAGGGGGAAAACAAAAAGAGGGAAATATGAAAACACCAATAAAAGCGATACTAATACTAACAATTTTAATGCTTGGCTTGGCCTTAGCACAGGATGAAGCGCCATCCCCGTGGAAAAACTCTGTTAAGGGGGGCCTAAATCTGACTCAAACGGGATTTGACAACTGGTCTGCCGGTGGCCAGAATGCCTTTGCCTGGCAAATGAATCTGAATTACAGTTTTGTACAGAACCTGGAAAAAACCACCTGGTCCCACAAGGGCAAGTTTTTGTATGGGGCCACAAAAACGGGTAACAAGGAACTACGCAAGTCAGTTGATGAAATCAAAATGGAAAGCGTTTTGACTTATAAGCTGGGCTCAAAGATTAATCCCTTTGTCGCCGTCACGGGAGAAACACAATTTGATGCGGGCTATGATTATAGCACGGATTCATCATTTCAGATCTCTGCCTTCCTGGATCCAGGTTATTTCAGAGAGAGTATTGGTGTGGGGTATGCCATCAATGAAAACCTGGGAACACGTCTTGGCTTGTCGTTCAAACAGACAGTTACCTCTGACTATCCTGCGCCCTACGCTGATGACCCCAAGACGACTGAGATTGAAACCTTGCGAAGTGAGATTGGTGCAGAGTCAGTCACTGACTTCACATACAATGTTTCTGAGAACACAGAATACGTTTCCAAACTGGAATTGTTTTCCGCCTTCTCATCCTTTAGCAACATGGATGTGAACTGGGATAATACACTCACGGTAAAAGTCTCTGAGTATATCAACATGAATGTAAACTTCAAGATGGTTTACGATAAAGACGTTTCCGAGAAGCGTCAGATTAAACAATCCATGGCTTTTGGAGTAAACTACACTTTTATATAGACAGGCCTTACAGTTTTTAAAGCCCGCCTGATGGTGGGCTTTTTTTATTTGCATCCCAAAGCATTTTCGATTAACATAGCTTCGTCGAGAGGCAACCATCTTCAAACAAACCATGAGAAGAACATTGTTATTGTGTAGCTACAAACCAGTTGTTGGTTTATGGTAAACTGTTTCCCAAAAAAGGAGACACAGGGCCTCTTTACATAAAACAAAACCCCATAAATCATGTTGGGGTAAACAATCAAAAAGCGAACAGGGTAGAGTTTTATCTATAGGTTAAAACTCATCCAAAAAGAAAGGAACGATTATGAATCGTTTTAGAAGCATCCTTTTAAGTGGGCTGGTGGCGCTTTTGATGGTTGGGTTTGTAAATGCAGGTGATGTTGACCAGGGCACTCGGCCGGTGGACGTAGATGGTGGTATAGATATCTATATTGGAACATGGGACGCCAATACGTCTCAATGCCTCTCAAGCACAGCATCGAACTGTTTAAAGATCGGTATCAGCATCGATTTTGAATGGCTGAAGAATCTGTTTAATTAACAAAGAAACAACAGGGCGGGGTAAAACCCGCCCCATACAGGGTGTTCACATGATAAAAAAGAGTTTGTGCTTTATGTTCCTGGCAGTACTCGCTTTTGGTCAATTTGAAGTAATAAGAATTTCAGAGGAATTGTCTGGGCAGACAAGAAGTAGCCTCTGGCATGTTTTTAAAAGCGGAGCAATTATAATTAACAACACGGAAGTGATCATACCAGACAAAAGTAGCTTGTTTTTACAAGGAAGGTCCGCCCCTCACGATTACACGAGGATAGACTTGAGGCGATACAAGTCCGATTCTTTTATAGTATATAAAGTCACAGCCAACAATAATATATATGCATATTCTGTTTTAGGTGGTGATGGTCGCAGGTATATCTTTGAGCGTAAAAAGAAAACAGGAGAAATTCAGGGTCCTGTATTAAGACATGGATTGGTAGCAGAAAGGATGTTCTTGCTTGAGAAGAACAATCTTGTGGCTACCGGTGCATACAGACCGGAGTTAATGGGTTTTTTGGATCGATACATGAAAGGTTCAATTGAAGAGCAAAGAAAAAATGCAAAAGAGAAATACGATCCGCTTTACGAAAACCATAAGGCGTACACCATATCAGTTTATGATAACGATTTAAATGAAATTGATTCTGGAAATGTAATAGATCGGACAGGAGATAATGCCCGGGCTTTTGAAGGGCTGTTTTTGACAATTGCTGTGGATTTAGCCAAGGATAATGTCTTATATCTTATTGATAATGACCAGGGTTATGTTGTAGAGAAATATACCAACCTCACAAAGTTTGACTCAAGCTTTGAAATTAAAAACTCTAGCTTTAAAAAGTTACCGGCCTTTATGACAATGAAGGATCTGGATGATTTCAGAGCCAAGAACAGAGCATATTCGGTGCCCTATGCGTTATACGAAAAAGATGGATTCTTGATGACCTGTTTTTTTCAGGCTCCAGAGTACTTTGACCCTATAGACCCACCATACTATTATGATATCTCGACGGTTGCTGGAGAGACAATGCACTCAGGAGTGCTTGATTATCCTGTCCTGTGTGAGGATGATGGAAACAAAGTGTTTTTCTATGTGAAGCAGGAGGGCGGCTGGTTTGAGGATGACCTGCATTTTCTGGTGGGTGTTACCACCGATGATCTATTGAAGGGATTGGTTTCAAAGACCAGTATCGATGCCAGCATTGAAAACTATAAAAATATTGAATGACGATGGATCAGAACGATGAAAGACAGGAAAGCTCTTGCGGGTGTGCTGAGGTGGTTGTTTTCCATCGGTTTCTTTTTCCTGGCAATTAACAAAGCTGGCTTAATTCTGAAACACGGTCTGGATCCGTATGTTGTCATTACTGGAGCCGCCGGTCTTCCCAAAATATTTAGTTATTACGGAATCGTGGCCGTCATTATAGAGTTTTGCTTTGCAGTGGGGGTGTGGATTGATAAAGTATTTCGACCGGTTATTGTAGTTGCCGGCGTGTTGACATTATTCGGGATAATAATCAGCGTTGCACTCATTGCTTTTAAAGTCCAGTCCGAATGTGGGTGTGGATTACTGGGCGATAATGAGTATGGATTGCTGACTCAAAAGGTCATCATCATGACGGGCTTGATCGTTCTGTATAAAAACAGGCGTACGCTTTTTATAGGCGACGCGACGCACTAGCGCAGCTATTAGCATGCCTTATACAACCAAGTTAATATCTTCTTGTTGTAATTGTCGTGAGAAGGTCAAGCAGTGGGGATCTACGGGTTTGGCGTTATTGTCGAAACCGGGGTGTCCGAGAACACAAAAAGGGGCCCGTAGTGATGCCGACCCCAAAGCATTATGATTCTTAATCCAGAGTGATTAGTTTTTCGAAGAGATCTTTATTTTCTTTTAATTTTTCTTCGTTTCCATACACACAAATCGGGCTGTTTTCAAGAATAGTTAAAACCATTTTCTCATAAGACTTCACATCATCCAGGGTTGTAGTTAAAACTGCCGTTCTCTCACGTTGAAGTTGTTCTTGAGTGAGATTGGTAAAGTACCGCGCTACTGCTGTATTCCCTCGCTGTGAGGCTGTCTCTGGTCGATCCATACCTGAGATGGTCCCAATAATAAAACGTGTCATTTCCATTTGATCAATATCCAGGGTTGATAAGAATTCCGGTGTCTTGGCATAATTCTCAAGAGTACTTCTAAGATTTGGATCACGGTAGGAACCAAAGTATACCTGACCCGTTGGAGAAAAGCGGGCGAAGCCTCCATAAGCTCCCCCAATGACACGGACCTGATTCTTTAACCACTCCCTTGAAATTATCTGATTCAGCACACGGATTTTACCGTCCCAAGAATAACCCAGATCAGTAAAGTCAGTCCCCTGAAGCACATACTGAACTTTTGACGCAGCCATGAGACCTTCGTTTTTCATACTGGATTTAAGAGCCAAATCTCGAAAAGCAGGTTTCTGCTTCCCTAGACCCCTGGAGAATCCCTTAAGCTCTTTCCGGAAGACGCCGATTGCATCATCAGAGCACGTCGTGGAGGCGACCATGTTCTTTTTATTAAACAGGAGCTCGGATACTACAGACAATTCATTCATTAGACCTGCCTGCCGTTCATCAAAATTGTCAACCAGGTCTTTGATAAACCAGTAGTACTCAAGACCGCCAGTCAATTCATCAAACATACCCGCGTTGGTTGTATAAGAGAAGAGTCTCGTCCTGGCATATCCCAGACCATCGCGCTTTACGTTGGCCGACAAGCGTGAATTATGTCGAGTCAGCACATCTTTTATTCGTTCAATATCGTTCAGTTGAGAATGTCTCAAGATTTCTTCGGCGAAGTCAAAAGCCTTTCCCTGGTCAGGTGACATCACTTTGGTTGATAACACAAACTTTGGTATTAGTTGATCATCATCTCGGTTTTGAAGATAACTGGTCAGGTAGGTGCTAAAGCCACCCAGGTGGGTATCCAGGGCCTTGTCAAGCTCACCAAAGGTGTAGTTCTCAGTAGCGATAGACCCCAGCAGGGTGGCCAATAAAGAGGCATAAGGCAGCTGCTCTTCGGTCAATACCCGGAGATCAAAAAACAAGCGGATATAGCTGATGTCGTTGGTGAAGGTGTCGAAATGTAAATACGGAATTCGTGAGACCCTTGATTCGTCTGCAATAAACCAATCAGCCTCTGGATTTATATCCTCAAGATCCAATAGAGGAATAGTAGCAAGGGCATCTGGCGTATCTTCAGATTTTTGATAATCAACCAACATGGCAGTGTGATCAACCAGCAGTGTCACCTCTTCAGACGAAAGACTTTCTTTGTAGGCAGACAGCTCGGTATCGGTACGGGCGTCATTTTCACCCTCCAGTCCCGGCTGTGGGTTCAGTGTAAACAGCAAGGCATGGGGATTATTGATAAATGACTTGGTGATGAGTCCTTCAAGAAACCCCAGAGGCAGAGCCTTTTTAAAATCCGCCAGGGTCTTTTCATATTCAAGGCCAATAAAGGGGTCGTCTGACCAGAACCAACTGCCCAGGGCTTGTCTATTGTAGTATAGTCCCTTCTGGGGCGTGTTGCCTTCACGGAGACTGAACTCGATGCGGTTCAATATTCCAGTTATGGCGTCTTTGTCCAGTCCTTGACGGGCATTTTTTTCCAGGGTCTCAAAAACGACCTCTTTGAACCTCTCGCCATCGCCGGGATTGGCATTTTGGACCTGAATATGCAAAACATTCTGCTTTAGATCGTCAACCCACGCACCCACATCTTTACCTATTCCAGCCTCCTGGAGTGCCAGACGAACAGGGGCAGACTCATTGTTAAACAGAGCCTGGGTTAAAACGTTCAATCCCAGACCAAGCTGATGATCAGTACTCAAACCAATGACAAAAGAAAGCGAGAGATATGTATTGCCTTCCAGCTCCGAATCTTCCGTGGCTGAGTAGACCCCAGAGGCTGAGCGCAGCGCTTCGAAGGGTGGCTGCAAGGGGATATCTACGACTTGATCAGAGGATGTATATTTTGAAAGATAGTGTTCATCTATAAAGGCCAGCTCTGATTCTGTGTCACCATCTCCATACAGAAATATATAAGAGTTGGAGGGATGATAATAGGTACGATGAAAATCAATAAAATCGTCGTAGGTCAACGTGGTGATGGCCGCAGGATATCCTCCTGATGAAAATCGGTAGGGGGTATCAGGAAAAAGCTGTTGGTCCACGAGGTAACCCAGCTCCCGGGTTGGACTTGAAAACGCCCCCTTCATCTCATTATAAACCACACCCTTGTAGGTCAGGCTTGAGTCGGCATGTTCCAGATCGTGGTGCCAGCCTTCTTGTTCCAGAATACGAGGATCTTCATAAATGAGTGGATTGAAAACGGCATCGAGATAGATATGCATGAGCGTGCGGAAATCTTTTTCGTTCATGCTGGAAACAGGATAAAGTGTGATATCACTGCCTGTCATGGCATTGAGAAAGGTGTTTAAAGAACCCTTGGATAAAATATCAAAGGGGCTTTTTACAGGAAAGTTTTTGGACCCATTCAGTACAGAGTGTTCTAGAATATGGGGGGTTCCGGCATCCGACTCAGTAACGGTTTTAAAGGTAATGCAGAAGGTCTTGTTCAAGTCGGCATTTGAAATCTTTAGTAATCGAGCACCAGATTGCTTATGCTGAAACAAGAGGCATTCAGCATCCACTTCTTTTACAAAACGTTTTTCAACAAGCTTGAATCCTGACATTGTATCTCCAGTCTGTGGCTGTGCCGCAATAGTAATACTTAGCAATATGGCAATAAGCAGAGTCGGCATTTTAGGCATGTCTATTTCCTTTATAAAGAATGTTATGGTTGTTTCTATGAAAAACGCCCTCAAGATATAGCACACCTAATGGATAAAAGACCCCAAAAAGAAAAAGCCAGCTAAACACTGGCCTTTTCAAAACCGATTAGAATCTTCCAGGGAAATTAATCAATCACGACCCTGAAGGTAATGGTGCCGTTTCCGCCAGGCTCTAAATCAAGAGCCCTTTCATATTTAATATCCGTGACGGGCGCAGCTTGCGAGGCATCATATCCACCTGCGACTTCATGCTGAAAGGTGATGGTCATACCAAGACCTGCAGCAGAGTTTTCTACATAGGTTGCATTTTCTGGAATCGCCTGATCAACCACAACATTTTTCGCGACGCCTACACCAACGTTGGAATAGGTAACCGTATAGGTCAGGGTATCACCAGGCAATGCAGTCGTGAGATCTACGGTTTCAACCAGGAATAACTCAGGCAAGGGCATTGGAAGACCGGTTGCGCTAATGCTAAAGGTATAGGGGTTTTCGTCATTATCATTTGAGGCAACACTAATGGTCGCCGTACGTACACCCTCAGCACTTGGAATAAAGCGGATGGTAAAGTCGGTGGTTCCACCTCCAGCTGAAATGGTTGATTGTGGTATGAGGGTTACAGCAAAATCACTGGCGTGTGCTCCAGAAATGACAATATAGGGAGATGCGCCTGTCAACGTGAGGATGGCACTTCCTGTATTTTCAATGGAGTAGGTAACCCAACTGGTTGAGTCAAGTATGGTATCCTCAAAGATTGTACTGTCAGCAACACTGGGTGTTGCATCGCTGTTGGCGATAGACACGCCATTACCAAGGATGTCTATTTCCGGACTGGCAATACCGGTACCCTGAATACTGAAATTGAAGGGGTTTTCATCATCATCATTATTGGCAATACTCAAACTGGCTGACCTCAAGCCCACCGCCGTTGGATTAAAGGTGACCGTAAAGGCCAGTGAATCACCCGGGACTATCGATGATGCGCCGGGTTGGCTACTAACCAGGAAATCTCCAGCATGGGTTCCAGTAAGGATTACCAGCGGAGTTCCGGTCAGAATGAGCGTACCACTACCGATATTTTTCAGATAGAAGGTGTTTACTTGTGTGGCAGCCAGAATGTCCCTGCTCCCAAAGTCTGTATTATCCGTAACAATAGGAGAGCTGTCACCATCAGAAATGGATGCACCATTTCCCATAACTGTCACTTCAGGAGTTGCCAGACCAATACCCTGGATCGAGAAAGTAGAGGGATCTTCATCCAGATCGTTATTGGCGATTGAAATGGTTGCTTCTCTTAACCCTGCCACGCTTGGATCAAAAGTGATGGTAAACGTGGTGGAGTTATTGGTGGCAACGGGTGAGGATGGTGCACTTGTGACAGAAAAATCAGCAGCGTGATCTCCCGTTATCTCAACATAAGTAGATGGATTTGAGAGAATTAGATTTGCATTTCCAGTATTAAGGATAGAAAAGCTTTGGGCCTGGCTTCCTGTAAGAATATCCTCTGAACCAAAATCAGTGAAGTCGGAAGCAGTAGGTGTAATGTCGCCATCAGCAATAACATTCCCATTTCCACTGACCTGAATTTCTGAAGCAAGACCAAACCCTCGAATATCAAAGGTAAATGGATTTTCGTCAGGGTCGGTATTGGAAATACTGACGGTTGCCGATCTCAAACCTTCTGAAGCCGGGACAAAACGAATATCAAAACTGGTGCTGTCATTTGAGGGCACTGTAGCAGCGGGTTGCACGTTAATATAAAAGTCAGCTGCATTGGTTCCAGAAAGTGAAACCTTTGGGGTGCCATTTAAGGTGAGTGTGGCACCATTGCCATTATAGATTTTGAAAGTATAGATTACCGTATCAATTTGTGCGTTAACGGAACCAAAATCGGTATGGTCCAGTGGAGACGGTGAAGTATCACCATCAGCAATGTCAACGGTGTTGCCTTTAATGCTGATTTCCGGTGCAGACTGCTGATAAACACCAGCGTCAATACTGGAAACAAAGGCACCCGATCCAACAACAACGGCATCAGACTCGCCTGTGCCAGTATTAATATCACTGTCAACAGTATCATCACCCCCAGCATTCTGAGTTGAGAAAACATAACCAGCAGGCAAGCTGGTAAAGTATAGTCGATATGTGTTTGGGCTTAGACTGGTGAAGGAGTAATACCCATTGGCATCCGTGGTTGTGGTTGCAACACTGGTACCGCCATCAATCTTGATTTCTACGTCAATCCCGGGAACACCCGTCTCTCCCACATCCTGAATGCCGTCTTCATTCACATCAAGCCAGACAAAATCTCCAACCCCCGTTGCTTTGAACCCTGCATCACGAGTATTATCTACGCCGCTAATGTTTAGAAAGAAGGTTGATGTCTTTCCGCTGTTTGCCGGGTCGGCATCACTATCAAGGGCATCATCTCCGCCCTGGTCCAGGGGCGATAAGCTATAACCGGCAGGAGCACCAGTAAAGGTGAGGTAGTAATTTCCTGAGGCAAGACCCTCGAATGAATAGGAGCCATCAGCCGCGCTTACGGCTGAGCCCTGAAGGTTGTCGCCAGAATCATATAGGGATACGGTTATTCCAGGCATGGCTTCTTCACCGGCGTCCTGAATACCGTCGCCATCATTATCCAGCCAAACCATATCACCAATTACACCGTCTGATGGACTGGTGCCATTACCCTGAACATCAAACACGTAAGGTGACACATCTGGATCGTTATTGGCTATGGAAATAGTTGCGGTACGAAGACCAATACTGGAGGGATCAAACTGAACAACAAAGCTTGTGCTGCTTCCTGTAGTCACGGAAGCTGCAGGTGATGTTGTAACTGAAAATTCTGACGCCTGGGCTCCAGAAAACGAAATGGTTCCAATAGTCAGGCCGGCATTGCCGCTATTGCTAATGGTATATGTCACCAGTTGGGCGCCTGTTGTTATGTCGACATCACCAAACTGGGTACTATCGGATAAACCTGGTGATGTATCACCATTGGTGATGGTCACACTGTTGCCAGAGACAGTCATTTCTGGTGTTGTGACGCCAACTCCCAGAATGTCAAAGTTGTAGGGATTCTCAGTCAGGTCGCTGTTTCCAATGCTGATGGTCGCTTCACGAAGTCCTGTTGCCGAAGGATTAAACTCAACGGTGAAGGCCACGGAGCTACTGGGGGCCACCAGGGTGGCTGGATTGGAAATGATAGTAAAGTCGGCGGCTTCTGTACCAGAAATAGATATAATAGGATTGGATCCCAGAACCAGATCATCACTTCCTGTGTTGTGTATGACAAACTCCTGGGTAGCGGTTTGACCGCCGATAACCTCAACAGAACCGAAGTCTGTACCATCGGCTACAAGTGGAGACGTGTCCCCATCAAGGATGTCAAGCATGTTTCCCGTTACATTGATCTCAGATAAGGATGTAGGATCATAAACACCCATTCCCTGAATAGTGAAAGTATAGGGGTTCTCATCAGAGTCATTGTTTTGAATAGTAACGGTGGCCTGGCGCGTTCCTAGACCAGCAGGTGTGAAAGTGACTTCAAAGCTGGTTGTTGCGCTGTCGATGGCTACAGAATTGGATGGTGTAGACGAGATGCTAAATTCCGAAGCATTTGCGCCAGTGAAAGCCACATATGGAGGGGGGCCGGTCAAACTCAGCACGGCATATCCAATGTTGCGGATAACATAAGTTGCTGTCGCCGGTACACCTGAGATTTCAGCTGAACCCACATCAGTAAAGTCACCGCTCGTGGGGAAAATATCACCGGACTCAATCACCAGACCATTTCCAAGAACTTCAATTTCTTCATCGAGAGTGGACGTTCCCAAACCTTTAACGGCAAAGCTAAAGGGATTCTCATCAGAATCATTATTTGAGATAAGTACGGTGGCCTGTCTCACTCCAGTAGTTGTTGGATTAAAGGCAACCTGGAAAGTGAGCGATCCTCCAGCAGAAACTGTTGAGCCAGAGGGTTGTTGTGATACAACAAAGTCACCTGCGTTGGCACCAGATATTTGAACATAGGGTAGACCTGTCAGTGTGAGAGCACCAGATCCTGGGTTCTGAATGGTAAATGAGTGAGCAAGTGCTGAATCAAAAATATCACGACTTCCAAAATCTGTAAAGTCTGAGGTTGAAGGCGTGACATCTCCATCAACTATGTCAAGCAGATTCCCCTGAACAGCAATTTCCGGAACGGCGGTACCTGTTCCTTGAATGGCAAAAGTAAAGGGGTTCTCGTCCGCATCGTTTGTTGAAATAGAAAGCGTTGCAACCCTTAATCCCACGGCACTTGGATTGAAAAGAACAGTGAAGCTGGTTGAGTCTCCAGCAGCAATGGAGGCAGATGGATTTGCCGAAATAGAAAAGTCTGCAGCGTTTGTTCCGCTAATGGCCACATAAGGAGAGCTACCGGTTAAGAGCAGGGCTGCAGCGCCAATATTTTTTATCTTAAAAACAGAGCTGTTTGAGCCAGTATCAATGTCATGGCTCCCCATGTCAGTATCATCTGAGGTCGATGGTGTCGTATCACCATCCAGAATATCTTTCTCGCCCCCATGAACGACAATTTCTGGAGCAAGACCTGTTCCCTGGATATCGAAATCGTAGGGGTTTTCATTGGGGTCGTTGTTTGAAATCGAGACAATGGCTGAACGGAGTCCATTATCACTTGGGTCAAACGTTATGGTAAAGGTTGTGGTGCTTGAGGGAGCAATAGTTGTGGATGGTGCCGAAGTAACGGTAAAATCAGCAGCATGTGTTCCAGAAATCACAACTCTAGGTGAGCCATTTAAGGTTAAGCTTGTGGTTCCACTGGTGTTTGCGACGGTGTAGGTTACTGTCACATCGCCGCTGGCGGCGGACACAGAGCCGAAATTGGTGGAGTCGGCTGTCCCTGGAGAGGTGTCGCCATCCACGATTTCAACACTATTGCCGGAAATACTGATCTCAGGTGAACTTTGTTGTGTCAGACCAGCGTCAACTGAGCTATTGAAGGTGGCGGTGGTTATGGTGAATTGATCAGAGATTCCTGTCGTGGTGTTTACATCACTGTCAACATTATCATTAGCTCCGGCGTTTTGACTGACAAATTGATAACCACCAGGCAGGTTGCTAACTTTGATTCTATAATTACCTGGCGTAACAGCAGAAAAGCTGTAGGCGCCATCCGCATTTGAGGACGTTGCATCAATAATATTGTTTGTGTTAGCGGCATCAACCAGCTGAACGGTCACACCTGGAACACCAGGCTCCCCAAAATCCTGATCACCATTGTTGTTGAGATCATTCCAGATAAAGTCACCAACACCTGTTGCTTGATATCCAGCATCTTTACCTTCTTCAATGAGGCCAACGCCAACAAAGAAATTCGCGGTTTTGCCTGTGATGGGATCTGGATCACTGTCATGAACATCATCTCCACCCTGGTCCTGGCTGGTTAGCATATAACCTGAAGGTGGGTTTGAGAACTGGAGGTAATATTCAGAAGGGTCTAAAGAGGTAAAAGCATATGCACCGTTTGCGTCTGTGATCGTAGATGCAAGCAAGCTGTTATCAATACCGTAGAGGTCAACAGTCACACCGGCCATACCAGGTTCGTCAACATCTTGAATGCCGTCTGCATCGTCATCAACCCAGACAAAATCACCGATGGAACCAGTTGAAGGAAGAGGCGCGGGAACCAGAGGACACGACGCACCATCAGACTTGTTTAAGTCAGCTTCACCCTGTCCCACGTAGATGCTTAAACCAGAAGGTTCGATCTTGTACATTTTACCACTTTGGCTGTTGGTGGTGAAAATGTATCCATCATCTGCAGTCCAGGCTGCGCCATAATAAGCACTATTGATACTGTTGTTATAATCATCAGTCAATCTTCCGGTGATGGCTGTTGTTGAGACAACATGTGAACCAGAGTTGTATTTATAAAGAGTGGACCCATGGATACCGTAAAAATATCCATCAGCATCCAGATAGGCCATGTCAATGGGAACAAAGGCAGTCCCACTGGTTGACTGGGTTGTTATGGTTCCTGTACTGGCATCAAAAATACCTACCGTTGTACCGGCAGCATCCCAAAAGTACATGTTCCCCAAAACATCAAAATCTGCTCTCCAGGATAAAAAAGGTACGGTTACAGATAACACTTCAACGGTATAATTTCCATCAATTCGGATGATTTTATTCCCAGCTACATCTCCATCCTGTTCAAAGGCATAGAGCATTCCATCTTCAAGGTTATATCCTACGCCATTAATGTGATACCCAACCGTACTTGCAATATCATATACATAGGGGTTCACTGTGGCGTCCATGGCGGCAATATCACCATCATTGCCCCAGATATGGAAGAACCGGGAAATACATGGAAAGGGTGTTCCCTCCACCTTGCCATATCCTGTCAACCAGAAGGTGTAAGGAGACTCATTGCTATCATTGTTCTCAATGGAAACAGACACATTGCGGACGCCTGTTTGGGCGGGATCAAACAGTACCGTAAAATCAGAACTCCCTCCAGCGGGAATGGAAGCTGATGGCATGCTCGTAACCGAATATTCTCCAGCGGCATCGCCACTCAGTTCTACCCGTGGATTGCCTGTCAGAGCCAGTGTTGAGTCACCAGTGTTGTATATTGTGTAGGTTGCATATGCTGTGACCAATATGGGATGAACATCACCAAAGTCAGTGCTATCAGAGAGAGATGGAGTGGCATCGCCGTTTGAAATATTGTTGTCGTTACCTCGAACTTCAATCTCTGGATAAGTTAAACCAAAGCCTTCTACTGTGAAGGTGTAGGGGTTCTCATCACTATCATTGTTTTCAATGCTGATGACTGCAGTCCTTGTGCCGGCAGCAGAAGGGTTGAAAGACACATTAAAAGGAACACTTCCAGCAGGCGCTACAGGTGTACTGGGTTGCAGGGTTATTGAAAAGTCAGAGGCGTGAGTACCAGAAATAATAACCAATGGAGTGCTTGCTAAAACCAGGTCCTCCGTGCCTAAATTGTTTATCATGAATGTCTGGCTACGGGATGCACCTATAACCGAAACCTCACCCAAATAGGTGCCGTCAGTGGGGGAAGGCGTATTGTCGCCAGAGGTAATAGAGGTCAACTTTCCCTGGACCTCAATCTCTGAATCGATGCTGCCATCAAGGTTCCCCGTGCCCTGTATGGCAAAGGAGTAACTACCCTCATCCAGATCATTATTACTAATCGTTAGCGTGGCTGAACGCGTCCCGGATGCCAGTGGATCAAAGGCAACCTGAAAGCTGGTGTTTGCTCCAGATGCAACCGTACTGGCTGGAGCACTATAAATACTGAAGTCTCCGGCATGCACACCGCTAATGGCTACCAATGGCCAGGCACCAGTGAGATTTAATGTGGCAGGGCCTGTATTGTAAATAGTATAGGTGATTATATGTGAACTTCCACCAACCACAGAGGCTCCAAAATCAGTAGAGTCATTAAGGGAGGGCGTTAGATCTCCACTTGCAATAGATGTTCCAGTAGCCTGTATATCAATTTCGGGATTAATGGTTCCTGTGCCCTGAATATTGAAGGTGTAGGGGTTTTCATCGGCGTCATCATTCGTAATAGAAACTGTTGCCTGACGCAATCCTGTCGCCGGAGGGTTGAAAGTGATTTCAAAAGTTTGAGTTCCACCTTGTGCCGTAACTGTGGCTGAGGCGGGTTGCTGGCTAACCGTAAAGTCGGAGGCGTGGGTGCCAAAGACAGTCACTCGAGGGGAACCGCTCAGGGTTAAATTCCCAGATCCTGAATTGTTGATTGAAAAAGTATGAATGCCTGACCCGTAGTTTATATCCGTATTGCCAAATTCTGTGTCATTGGTTGGGGCTGGTGTTGTACTTCCATCGGGAATGGAAGCGCCATTCCCTGTGATATCCATCTCCGGAGTTGCAGAACCAGTCCCCTGAATATCGAAAGTGTAGGGGTTTTCATCAGGATCATTATTTGAGATGGAAATGGATGCCGTCCTGCTACCTGAAGCGCTGGGGTCAAAGCGGACCACAAAGAAAGAGGTTCCCCCACCAGAATTGATGCTTGCTGTTGGTTGGGTTGTTACCGAGAAATCCGCAGCATGGGAACCTGAAACAACCACAGCTGGAGAACCACTTAATGAAAGAGCACTGCTTCCGCTGTTAGAAATAGTAAAAGTATGATTTACCAAACCAGTGACAATATCAGCGGTACCGAAATACGTATTGTCTGTGACGCTGGGAGAGGTATCCCCATCAAAAATGGATATGCCCTTCCCTGAGATATCCATTTCAGGAGGACCGGAACCCGTGCCCTGAATATTGAAAGTATATGGATTTTCATTCAGATCATTGTTGGCAATTGAGACGGTGGCGCTGCGAAGACCAAGATCGCCGGGATCGAATGAAACAATAAAGCTCTCGTTCCCACCACTGCCTGCAATGGTATTCCCCGGCTGGGACGTCACTGTAAAATCACTGGCATGGGTTCCGGTTATGTTAACCAGGGGAGCTCCGCTCAGGAGTAAATCACCACCACCATTATTATAGATGGTAAAAGTATGGGAGCTAGAGCCAGAGACATTGTAAACAGTACCGAAATCAGTATCATCTGAAACGGAGGGACTTGTATCGCCATCGGCTATATCAACAGCATTCCCCTTGATGTTTATTTCTGGAGCTAAAACGACGGTTACACTGTAATCCTCAACTTCACCATCAAAGCCGTTGTCACAGCTTCCAGGGTAGGCATTCCACTTGGTAGAAACACGCATAGTGGTAGTACCCAGAGTTGCTCCTGCAGGTATGGTTATAGAATAGGGAGATGCTCCCGTGAGACCACTTACAACATTAGTTGCTGTACCCAGAGTGTAGGCCTCGCCAGCATCGGCAAAATCCAGATCCTGGTTCCAATCAATCCATGCCATGGTGTTAACGGTATAGTTTCCATCGGTATTTACATAAACGCTCAGGTCATAGGTGAAGTCTCTGGAGACCGTGGTTGACATGGCTGTGAAATCTGAATAATCATTGTCTTCAAGTATTGTTGAATTATCCAGGGTATTAAATACGACCTGTCTAATTCCAGTGAAATAACCGTCAGTGGCATCACCTGTTGACGCGCACTGTCCAGATGCTTCAGTACTGGTTCCAAACATGACAAACAGGAACAGAAAAGACAGTCTGTAAAAAGATCTGGTACTGGTGAAGTTGGTCACTGAGCTGAATGAGGGCGCAGCGTTTTTTGAATGAATGGCTTGAGTAGGAGTCATATTATTCAGGATCCAGTTTCGTTACTGAGAATGTATTTTTGATGAGAACTGTCGTGTAACAAGTGAACCGCGTCATGTGTATAGCTTGGCGCGACAGGGCGAAAAACAAAAACAGTTTTGTTAAATATTCTTTCCATAGGTTCCTTTATATATGTCAAAGGTCGTGCCAGTAGAAAACACATCCCTTAAGTGTTTAATAATGTGGGCGATAAGCCTGGATTATCCTAGCCATAACTAAAGCAGTGTGTTAAGTATATCTGACGAGTTTTTGGGGAATGTAATATTATGGAGACAGTAAATGACAAAGGCAAGCAATTGAAGAATGGTGATTCTTGAGGCGCCAGGGGCAAAAAGCAGGAGAATCTATTCTGGAGAAATCAATGAAGGGACCGATGGGTGGAAGGAAAATCAAGCAATAAAAAAGTAGAGCATAGGCTTTAAAAAACCCACACGAAAACTAAATGACTCCCAGACGGTTCTGCTCTTTTTTACTCATGCTTTTCACCACCAAGACATAAGAATCTTCAATAAGTTTTTTCACGAGATCAGCGTCAAGACTGCCATCGAGAATAACCGTATTCCAGTGGTCTTTATTCATGTGATAGCCGGGGATAATAGCATCGAAGTGAGACCTTAAAATATGGGCATCATCAGGATCACATTTAAGATTTATTCCAAGGGGGTTCCACTCCAGACCAACCAGGGCGAACATCTTTTTTGCCACTTTAAAAACAGCCGTTTTGTCATCAAAAGGGAAGCTTAATGATGTGTCATTGAACCCGAGCAGAATCGCTTCAAGTTCAGCATATTTCATTTTGTTATCCTTAGCGGTGATGAACGAGTCCCATAAATTTTTTTAGTTTCTCTGGGTCTAATTTTCCATCAGTACGCACACCACTGCAGAGATCAAAACCAGAGGGAAGAACTGCCTTTTTAGCATCAATAATATTATCGGGATTTAATCCACCAGCAAGTAAAACTGGAAGGGTGCTCTGCTGGCAAATCTCTCGACTGATGTTCCAGTCATGAGTCTCTCCCGTCCCGCCAAGTGTTCTCAGTTTTGCCCTGGGTTTTCCTGAATCCAAGAGAATGAAGTCGACAAATTTCGTATAGCTCAAGGCCTCGGAAACAGACGATTTATCCTGCACGTGTACAACCTGAAGCAGACGCGTTTTCGGGAGTAATTTCCGCAGCTTTTTTAGCTCAATTATCGGTAGCTTGTCGACGATCTGAATGCCCCAGGTTTTGACCGCATTAAACTGGTCAGAAATATCTCCGCAGTTGAGTTTGCTGGTGAGGAGAACCGTCCTGGTTACAGGGGGAAGCGCACGGACAATTTCAGCAATTCTATCAAGAGGAATAACACCTGGACCACTGGGCATTTCAGAGACCAGCCCAAGCAGGTCGGCACCTGCTGCCAGCGCCAGTTTTGCTTCAGTTAAAGAGTTTATACAACAAACTTTTACCAGGGCTTTTTTCATCTATATCGCATGTTTAAGAAAAACGGTTGAATTTTTGCAAAATCCATAAAAATGGCATGTAATTAAGATATATGAATCAATATGGAGGTATTTATGAGGTCTAACATGCATATATCTTAGTCTAAACGTCACCATGAATGAGGTGTATTTCAGTTAAAGTGTTGCTTTAAGTGAGCTGCAAGAGGAGCGGGAAGTGTTGTTTTAACCCCAATAAAATAAATCCTGTGCTCCTTACAAAAAGCAGGCTTGAGCTTTATAAAATCTTTCTGGGTAGTGATCCAGTAATCACAGGAATTATCCTTGATTTCAGCGAGCTGTAATGTGGAGTAACTGGCATGGTCAGGGAACGAGATTTTAACACCTGCGGGTTGGTGACACGCTTCCACCAGCTTAAAAAAATGATCTGGATTACCCAGGCCAGCGAAGAGCCCATAATTGCCTTTTAACTGGAAAAGGTCGATCCGTTTTTTCTGGTGGTCATGGACCCAATTATCCATGTCAAAAACAAGGTTATTTTCGCGGGCTTTTTGGTGGCCATTTTTACTGAAAACCACCAGGTCTGCACGGGAAGTATTTTGGATTCCTTCTCTCAAATTACCCCATGGCAATAGGCGGGGTTTTGGAGAAGATTGAAAATCAACAATCAAAATATCCAGGTCACGGTGGAGTCGACGATGTTGAAATCCATCATCCAGAATAATGACATCCGGGTCAAAATTATTTTCAATATATTGAGCTCCCTTGACTCGGTTTTCAGAGACAACAACGGGAACTCCAGTAAAATTTTCAGCAATCAAAAAGGGCTCATCTCCTGAGTCAGTTAAGGTCGCCTTGAGACCATTTTCATCCGCCACAACCTCAAGACCTTTTGACGACCTTCCATAGCCCCGGGATAAAACAGCAGGCTTTTTTTGGATGCCCAAAAAGTACTGAACCAGCGCTTGAACCAGGATGGTTTTTCCACTGCCTCCTGTAGAAATGTTGCCCACTGAAATGATGGGAGTTTTAACAGAGAGAGTTTTAAAAACACCAAAATCGTAAGCCCGATTTCGAAGCCAAATAAGGAAGCCATATTTAATCGACAGCACAATTCGGACAGGCAAAAACCAGGGGGCGGTATATAGATAATGTGAGAGACTCATCAGGACCAATTAATAATAATTATCCAGTTCATCCTGGTGCTTTTTACATAGCTGGCTGGCAGCCCTGAGGGCCTCATCCAGATCCCTTCCACGAAGTTTTGGATTCACTTTAATGGGTTCACCAAAACTGGCAATAGCTTTTGAAAAGGGAAGCGGGATGGCAAATTTGTCCCAGCCTTTGGCCCGAAGTGCCCACTTGGAAATCGTGGCAGTTGGAATGATGTATCCATCCAGATGCTGGGCCGCCACAAAAGTTCCTGGTTTCATTTCCCGGCGAGGTCCTCGTGGACCATCTGATGCAAAGGCAGAAATTTTTATATCCTGTTTGCGTAAATATCTAAGCATTCCCTGATAAGCTCTTCGCCCACCCCTTGTGCTTGATCCCCTAAAAGTAACATAGTTTAATCCCTCCAGAACGGCACTGGCGATATCACCATCACCAGCCTGGCTGACGATTGCCGCAGGCTTCAGAGGCGCAGTTAAATACCAGGCGATAAACATGTCGCCATGCCAGAATTGAAACACCAGGGGAGACCCCTTCTTTGCAAGGTGTTGAATTCGGGTCCAACCCCGGACTTCCAGTCTCAGGGTTTTACCAATGAGAATTACGATATTCCCACCGATCCGTCGGGCAATCCGCGAGATGCAAACCTGTGTTTTTCGATCGAGGCCCATGCCTTATTCCAAATCCTTTTCAATAGATGCAGCAATGATCTTTGCACAACCTGGTTGACCCAACAATTCTTTGAGCTTGCCCAGCTTGGTCAACATGGTCTCTCTGACTGAAGCATCTGAAATCAACTGCATGACCTCAGCGGCGATAATTTGTCCACTGGCTTGATTTTGGATCAATTCAGGGACAGCTCTATCACCGAGGATCAGGTTGGGCATGGCGATGTGTTCAATGTCTATGAGGAGCTTTCCAATGAGGTAAGAAACAGGAGCCATTTTATAAATAACCACCAGGGGGGTTCCCAGATAAGCCGTTTCCAGTGTCGCAGTTCCAGAAGCAACAATAGCCACATCAGCATGGGCCATCATGGGATAGGGATCATCATTGATGATTTTAACATGCTCTATTTGTGAAAATGGCTCATAGTAGGATTGGGAAAGCGAGGATAGTCCGGCAAGGGTAAACTGGAGCTCGCCATCTTGACTAATGAGTAGTTTAATAGTATCCAGAAGGGGCTTGACATGTTTTTCCATCTCGTTACGCCGGCTGCCAGGGAGGAGGGCGATTAACGGCTTGCTCTCATCAAGGCCATGTGATTTAAAAAAATGTGATCGCTCAGGTAGATTAAAATCTCTTTCAACCACGGGGTGACCAGCAAAAGTGACAGGGATTCCCTGCTCCTTATAGAAATCCTCTTCAAAAGGAAAAATAACAAAGATACGCCTGATGAATTTGCGCATGGTCTTGACGCGACCTTTTTTCCAGGCCCAGACCTGGGGAGAAATGTAGTAGTAGACAGGAATACCAAGGGCTTTTAGTTTCATCCCCAGCCGGATGTTGAAACCGGGATAGTCCAATAAAATGGCTGCATCAGGTTTCCGGATATTGCACTGAGTCAACACATCTGCCATTACCTGCTTAAAAAAAGAGAGATGTTTTAATACCTCAATAAAACCGGTGACTGATAAATCTTTCGCATGATACAGGGGTTCAAGGCCTTCAGTTTCCATTAAATCACCACCCAGCCCCCAAAAGATGTGGTCCGGATTCTGGGATTTCAGGGCAGCCATAAGCGGCGCTGCGTGATGGTCACCGGAGATCTCTCCAGCGACAAGGAGAAAGTTTTTGGCCTGGAGTGCTATACTTGAACCAAGAGTTGTTCGTTAATTAAATCGGCGATTCGCAGGGCTTCCATACCATCACGGCCACTGACGACAGGTGTTTGCTGAAGTCTGATGGACCTGGCGAAAGCAGCCTGCTCAGCATACATGGCGTCCAGCTGGGGTAGCTCCTGATTGGTGTACACGATAACTTTATCAGAACCCTCCATGGGGATCACACGATCTCCAGATAGATCTGACCCCTGGTTCTTCAATGCGTACATCTCTGTGGAGCCCTTCTGGAAGTCAATGGTGATATAGTGCTCAGGCTGGAAGATCCGCATTTTACGCATGGGGTTCAGGGAAATCCGACTGGCGGTGACATTGGCCACACATCCATTCTCAAAAGTGAGCCGCGCATTGGCTATATCGGCCAACTTAGAAATAACGGCCAGGCCATTAGCCTGAATATCAGTGACGGGACTTTTTACCAGTGACAGAATGATATCAATATCATGAATCATGTTCTCATGAACCACAGGATTATCAATTCCCCGGGGGACAAAACTCACCAGTCGGTGAGCCTCAATGAAGCGTGGTTCCAGAATCACGTCATCCAAAGCCGCCAGGGCTGGATTAAAACGTTCGACATGTCCAACTTGAATATTCAGGCCCAGTTTTTCAGCCAGAGTAACCAATTCCTCAGCCTCTTCAAGCGTGGCAGAAATTGGTTTTTCAATAAAAACATGTTTCCCAGCCTCCAGAGCTGATTTAGCATAGGAAAAGTGAAATTTGGTTGGACAGGTGATAAAGAGAGCATCACAAGCATCAATCAGCTCGAGATGATCACCAATTACAGGAACCCCAAATTCTGAGCCGACTAAAGCAGCTCGGTCTGCATCCGTGTCAAAAATACCCTGACAGTCCCAGTCATCATGTTGGCTGAGATGTCTCGTGTGAAAGCGGCCGATATGGCCCGCACCGATTAAACCGGCTTTGAGTTTTTGTGTATTTGCCATAGCGTGAAAATTAAGGAAAAACCATAGCGGTGAAAGCCTAATCCCAAATTGAAGTTCCCCCGTTATATCAGTTAAAATTTAGGTCAAGTTGTCGATATCGGTGTTTCTTGGTGTAAATCGGGTTGATTTGTCCAGGATTTCTGGTCAGAATGGCCGAAATACCATCACCAAGTGCATAATATCCAA
>JACKQG010000446.1_pt1 | contig 60096 bp, 59 predicted proteins | sample 8237621 | NCBI WGS metagenome assembly JACKQG01 (sample SAMN15677084, study PRJNA649215) | marine metagenome | biome: marine; feature: Black Sea; material: saline water; isolation source: suspended particulate matter (SPM) from the Black Sea western gyre | collected 2013-06-09/2013-06-10 | depth... | reverse complement strand
CACTTTCGTCGCGCGTTTTTCTTCAAAGTGGGCGCGTTTTAGATTATCATTAACACTCCTCCGCAAAATGGTCTCAACTTTTTCTGCCAAGATCGTTTCAACATTGTATGCCCAGACTTCGATGATTTTGTTTTCAAAGATCGAATGAAAGGCATATCGAATAGCGTCGGGGGTGATAATATCTCCAGTGGTGATATCGATCTTCAGGGGCGTATTGATTGTTTCGTACTTGGCAATAATTGCCACTCGAAAACCACCATATTCGTCATCCGCCCGGATGGGGGCGATGTGGTCCAACACGAAGGTGACCTCATCACTCATTGGAATGGCACATATTTCCGAAAGAACTGATTGGAGTGATTCTTCAGTAAGAGGATAGCCTCTTAGTGTAGCATCCATGTCCATGGTTGTTCTGCTATTGATCCCAACCATTGAAGCAATCAGCATTCCACCTTTAAGAATGATCTCATCTTTGTATTTTGATCGTGAGATTCTTTCCAGCAAACGTTCCAGCATAAAATTCTGCAATACTGCTTGAGCAGGAACATGGTTTTTAGAAGCCAAGTTTCTTATTCTAGCTTTTAGTTGCATCGCTTTACTCATAAAAGAACCTCAATATATTCTCTAATGATTTTTTGGATTCTGAACTTCGTGGCATATTTGTAGAGCTGATCAATATTCTTTCCCATGTGAGTTACATATTTTTTCAAGGCTTCGTTCATAAATTGGACATCCATCTGGTTTCTACTTCGTACTACATCACAGATCGTCCTTTCGAGATTTGTGGTTCTGATTTCATTCCCATGAGGAGATTTCATCAAAACAGACCCCAAATCAAATAATTTGCGATTTGCATAAAATATTTTATGCTCACTTTTATTAAGAGTAACTGAATGATACCCAACCGGCACCGTAATCGAATAGGATAATGGAGTCCTGTCTGTCAAATCGTGAAGATAGAGAGCTGTTTCATGTGAGAATATCGACATCTTATATCTGGCCTGGAAAACGAACATTTCATCTTCGATGGAACCAGGCGTTATATACACCCCTCTTGATACGCGTTCAATTTCGCCGTTTCGTTCCAAGATAGAAAGGTAAGTTCTGGGAATATTGAATTTAGCCAGATCTGAGGTAAAAATAATACCATGCTGGTCTTCCATAATTTTTCTTATTCTTTCCAAGTGCAAACTCTTTTTTACATACATACTCATATTTTATACGAAATGAGTATAATTGTAAATACAATTGAAGTATATCAAAAAAGATTCAATTAAGGCTGGTAAGTTAATATCAAACGCCACAGGGAAAAAGACGGCATCCAACAGCTGAGGTGGACTCTAATTACTAGTCATGCTTACTGGTGTCCCGGATCAGTTATGAGAATCGAGAGTATCCTATTGTCATCCTTCCATTTTGCCCGACAACAACGGCTCAAGTTTTACCGGCCCCCTAAGTGTTTTGTCGGTTTTTCCAGCAATTTCAATTTTCCAAATTTCATAATCAGGGTGGCGCACTTCGAATTCTCCAGGCACGGGTACATCAGATGTGGCCTCGGTCACCCCTTGTGAGACAAGATTCCCGTTGACATAAACATCGGCAGCTATAGGTTGTCCTGTTGAAACATCTGTGATCTCTGTGATATTCACGCGAATAGTTTCTTTATTTTTGCAAGCAGCTAGCAAGATCAAGAACATGACCAGGAGAAATAGCAACCCCCATTTAATATTTATCTTGGATTTGATTGAGCGTGCCATAATTTCAGCTCTTGTCTAGTTGTGAATACATCTCTTGAATTCGACGGTTGATGCGCTCCGAAAAAGCTTATTTTGATATTAAGGGGAGAATAAATGGGACGGCTTTTTGTCCATAACATGAGCAGGTTGTGCGATCCAGCGGCGGCAATTTCCAGGGCACGTTTGACCTGCTCCTGGCCTTTAATCTCCTGGAAATCGGTGATGGGGGTGCCGTTGGTCAAACCCTCGGGGGCTGGAGCAATGTCCGGGGATAACATCGCTCCACCTGTGAGGTGGGCATAGAGTGCTGCCAGAGAAGGTACAGGAATCACTTCAAGGTCAGGGATCAGCGCGGCTTCAGGCGCATCCGCCTCGGGCACGAATATCTGCTTATAGCCCTCAGCACGCGCTAAAGCAGCCATGGATAACACACCGCGCACATGCCGCACACTTCCATCCAGGGAAAGTTCTCCAATCACAAGGGCGTCGTTTAGGGCTTGAAAGGGAAGTTGGGCGGTAGCGATCAGAATCCCCACAGCGATGGGTAGATCGTAGACCGGACCAGCTTTGCGCACTGTGGCCGGGGCAAGATTGACCGTCACTCGTTTGCGGGGAAACATAAAGCCTGAGTTCTTGATTGCTGATTCAACGCGCTCGCGGCTTTCCTGTACGGCGGCATCGGGCAGGCCGACGATGGTGGTTTTTGGTAAACCACCCATGGTATCGACCTCAACTTCGACAACGACCCCATCCAAGCCGATCACAGCGCAGGAGAATACACGAGCAAGCATAGTTCAAGTGTAGGTGGGGTGGGAGAAAAAGTCAATATCGAATATTTAATTACCATAAATGCGCAACAATCTTAAAAATTACAAATATAGTATAAAATAGTTTCAATTTATAATATAATTGCAGAGATTATTCTTTGAATACAAATATCAACCGTATTTGAAACAAACAAGTTTGTAAAGGAATAAGGACATGGCAAATAAATTTAGAAAAAAACCAGTTGTGATTGAAGCGATTCAGTTTGATGCCACAAGAAAAAACCTTGCAGTCCTCATCGACTTTGTTGCCCAACGAAACCTATATTTTGATCCAGAAAAAGAACAAGTAATTATCAAAACGCTTGAAGGAGAACACATTGCATCCAAAGGAGATTGGATCATCAAGGGTGTTCAGGGTGAGTGCTATCCTTGCAAACCAGATATTTTTGAGCAGACATATGAGCCTGCGTAATATTCTTGTCACTGGATTTTGAAACTGATAAAGATTGGAAGGAGCCTGAGATGGTTGGGAAATCAAAGCAATTTATAAGTGTAATTCTAGTGATTTTAGTTTTTGCGATAACGGGAAAAGCTCGGGCAGAAGAAGAACCGCCGCCGGCCAATCCTGGGGGACGAATCACTGCGCCGGATATCACCGGGGTGAACCCCGATCCAGAGCCTGAGGAAGGGCAGCTCAGTGAAATCGAGGCTATCGGGGGCGTGCAACAGCAATCGATAGGAGTGCCGGTATCATCAGAATCACCTCCATTGATCGATGTTGCACTGGACACAGACTATGAGATTCCCAAGCTGGCAAACTCCTTGGCAGTGCCGATGCGTTACCAGGAAACCGTAGATGTCTCCTGCGGTGTGCAGGCGTTGGGCATGGCAATGGATTATCTAGCGTTGGGTGAAGGTCAGGAAACAGCACCAATGTCAGAAGAGCTACTGACGGCACTCAACGATGGGGGATTACTATATGAGTGGGGCACAGGTGTAGAAGAGCTGGCCTACCTGGCCCGGCAGAAGGGCTATGCAGGCTCATACAGTTTCCATGATTGGACGATAGAGCAGTTGCAAGAGCAATTGGGGCAAGGTCGCCCGGTTGTGGTATCTCTGGGCACAAATGGAGAAGGACAGCCGGGACACTTTGTAACGGTGACAGGAGTCTCTGATGATGGTCAATGGGTGAATTACAACGATCCTGCCGAAGGCGAATTAACCGTACCAGTTGATGAGTTCTTACTGGAATGGAGCCGACAAGGTTATGCGGGTATGGTGACGCAGCGAGAAGCGCTAGCCGCCGAAGCAGATCCGATGCTGCCGATGATGGGGATGTTTGGGGCTTTATCGGCATTGACGGTGATCGCGACACAGCAACCCTGGCGGAAAGATGTGGCCGCCAAAGTGACAGCAATGCAGGATGTATTGGCGGATCCCGAGCGGTTGGGAATTGGGGGTAGACGTAGGAGGAGAAGCAGGCCGAGGAGACGAGCGCGCCGCCCTAGGAGATCACGACGACCACCGAGAAGACCACCGCGACGGCCACCGCGGAGACGGGTGGCGAAACCTAAACCGAGACCGAAGCCAAGACCGAAACCCAGACCCCGCGTATCGGCTGCGAAGAAACGGGCAGTTGCGGCAGCGAAGCGAAGAGCGCAGGAAGCAGCCGCGCGAAGAAAATCCCAAGAAGCAGCGCGCCGCAGAGCGCAGGAGGCAGCACGACGTAGGGCGGCAGCAGAAGCACAACGACGGGAACAAGCTCGTCGTCAGGCAGCCTTACTAGCAGCGCAGCGGAAAGCTGAAGCCAAACGTAAAGCAGCAGAAGCACGTCGCAGAGCTTCAATAGAGGCTAAGCTCAAAGCTGAGCGAGAAGCACGTCTAAAGGCGGCGGAGGAAGCTCGTCGAAGGGAGCGTGAAGAGGCTCAGCGAAGAGCGGAAGATGCCCTACGCAAAGAGCAGATGGCACGCCAGGCAGCCCTGTTAGCAGCGCAACAAAAAGCCGAAGCAGACGCACGCCGCAAAGCATCACTGGAAGCCAGGCTCAAAGCGGAACGGGAAGCGCGACTCCAGGCCCAGCAAGAAAGGATCGAAAAAGAAAAGGCACAGCAGCAAAGCTTTGCCGACTGGAAACAGCAAGATATGGCTGTCGCAGACAAGCAGGTAAATATCCGCCGTGAAGCATTGACAGCGACACAGATAGAGCTGTTGCGTAATCAACGAAACAGACCCCCCCTACAAAGCTTGGCGGATTGGAGAAAGCAGGATATGGCCGTAGCAGATCAGCAGCTAAATATCCGCCGTGAAGCGGAAACGGTTTCACAGGTCGAGTTGTTGCGCAGTCGACGGAATAGATCTCAGCAACAGCGTCTGGCTGACTGGAAACAGCAGGATATGGCTGAGGTGGCTCGTCAGCAACAAGCCCCCGTCCCATCATATTGGTCAAAAGCTGTGGGATGGCTTCAATCAAAGGCAATTGATTTAGGTAGACGATCTGAAACTGTTAAGAAAAAAATAGTATCCGCTAGTAACGTATGGAAAGCTGCTGTCGACACAAACCAACAATTTCTTCAGTGGGTTGATGAACATCAAACACAGGTTGCTCTTGGTGTTGGACTTGCTGCAGGAGGAGCAGCTATTGCACTTACAGCAGGCGCAGCTGCCCCTTTAGTAACACCTCTGATGGCTGCTGGATGGGCTGCTCTAGGAGCGGGTGGCGCTGTCGGCTTAGGTACTGTTGGTTTGAATGCTTACTTTGATAGATCACTATATTATGGAGTGGTTCGCAATATTGGTACAACAGCAGCGGCTGCTGCGTCAACAGCTTTCCTGCCAACGATGTATGGATATGGGACACAAACTGTTGGAACAACCTTTAGGATAGCAATAACGTGGTTACCATGGATAATTGATAAATTAGGTAATCCAACAATAACTAAGTGGGCAGGAACAACAGCAGAAGTTTTACCAAAGTATATTGTTCCTACAATTGGAGGTTTATTTGCAGGAACAATGAGCTTGGGAATGACCACCAGTATTGCTGGTATGAGCCAAAATATTGATCCTACATTATCAAGTCAAGAACAAGAGAAAGGACAGGAATTAGGCTTATCAGGTTTCGCACTTACGGCTGGATCATATTTCGCAGGAGAAATATCAAGGTTTGCAAATGGTGTTCTAATACGATCTCTACGTTCTAGACCTTATGACCCAGCTTTAGGAAACACTACGCTTGGACAAAATGAATACCTGCCGCGTTATGTAACTAGTAGAGAGACAAATACGCTTTTCGGAGACCCCAACTACACTTGGGATGGAACAAATATACCTTTTGTTGATCGTGCTTATGCTAATAATGATATATTTACATTGCCTACGCCCTTGGGAAAGATTGACGAAAGCAGGAGGTTCATAGAAGAACTAATGCGTCTAAATGAACTCTATCAGAAACATGGGATCAGACCCAATATTATCGATGGTTTGGGTAACAATATTGATTGGATGAAAATACTAAATATTCTTCCCTAAAGTTTTATAAATATTGGAGAGAGAAATTCAGACATGAACACAATTGATGACATTACATTTAAGAAATTAATACATGGTGAATTCGCATTTCTTAAGGAATATGGGTTTAGGTTTGCCAAAATAAATTTAGGCAAAGTTACGGCTAAGAAAGGTGATATTAGAGTGGACTTTATCCGAGAGTTTGGCACATTAAATATGTATGTAGATATTCGGTTAAAGGGACAATTAGGCAAAAAAGCATCGGATGTTGCAGAATACCGGACGTTGGGCTTGGGACAATTTATGCGTTTAATGACAAAAAATGAACGCAGAGAGTATCACGACAAAGTGAAAATGGATCTTAGAACGACGGATGATTTCATTGAGAGATTTCAGCAACTAAAGCCAATACTCATTAGATATTGTGATTCGTTATTTTGTCATAACGATTTAACTAATTGGAAGAAAACTGTTGATTTCTTGAGAAATCTGTAGACTGGAATTGGAAAATCAATACCTATGCCCCCTCGCACCCCTCTCACCACCCCTGACTGGCAAGCCGCTGTCCGGCGGCGCACCCAGTTTTACCTGCTAATCGCCTTTTTGCTGGCAGTGTTGTTTGGTGTGTTGGTCTTCCAATTTTTTGCCCAACAACGGGAATCCCAACCGGGCGCGCTCACAATGACTGTCTTTGCCAATCTCGATATTCCCATGGGAACCGCGATCACCGCCGAAATGCTAGAAGTACGCAACGTTCCCGACGAGGCTGTGCCACCATTGCACTACACTTTCGTCGAGCAAGTGATAGGTCGGGTGGCGCTTTATCCTTTGATAGCTGGAGAGGTGATCTTGCCGGGCAAATTGATGGGCGACAGTGGTGGACCGATGGCGCAGCGCTGCCCGGGGGGATATTGGTGCATCAGCATCCCCGCAGAGTGGTTCGTCGCCGCGCCACCAGACTTGGCTGAAGGGGACAGCTTGGAGATCGCCGCTGTGCAGCCTGGCAACCCGGTCGATGACGCTGGTTATATTGCTACTGAGGTTTTGGTTGTCGCCCTACCCCAGGGGCATGAAGGCAGTTCTTATGTGCTGGCGGTCGATGATCAAGAAGCCTTATCGATCTTATATGCCCATGCCAATGAATTTAAATTATTGGTGCTGCTGCGCCCAGCGGGGAGTTAGGGAATGGGCATAGTAATTGGAGTCTTCTCAGCCAAAGGCGGTGTGGGCAAGAGTTTAGTGGCAACCAACCTGGGAGCGGTTTTTGCCGCCGGGCACCACTTCCCCACGGCATTGATCGATCTCAATGCCGGTTTGGGCGCATCTGACTTGCTGCTCGATTTAGAACCAGAGCGCTGCTGGTCTGATTTGCTGCCCGTAACTGCAGAACTCGCTCCGCAACACCTAAACCTGGCGACCACGCAACACGATTCCGGTTTGCATCTTCTGGCTTGCCCCGAATTCCCTGATGCTCAAGCCAATCTGACCAGGGAGTCTCTAGCAGCACTGTGTACCGCTTTTCGCCAGGAATATGCCCTGACCTTGTTGGATGTCCCCACAGGGATGGGGGTTATCAATGTGGCAGCCTTTCACCTGGTTGATATGCGCTTGATTCTGCTTACGCCAGATGCACCTGCCTTGCGGGCTACGCAACGTTATGCAAACTCACTATCCAAGAATGAAAAACCAGTTGGACTGGTGCTTAACCAGTATGGACGCGGCGCGCCAGTCAGTCCTAAGGAAATCGAGAGCCATCTTGGGGGACGGCTCTACGCTACGTTGCCGGTGGATCAGAGCGCCGTTTGGGCCAACGTAAGCTATGGACAACCTTGTGCGCTAAAGCAGAGAAGGGGTTTGGGGCGGGCGTTGCGCGGCTTGTCGAAAACAGTGCTCAAGGTAGCCAAACGTTCGGAATATTGGGATCATAACGGTCAACTATCAGATTAGCTTTGCTGTGAATATCATGATTAATGGTAATCTCTCTGCTCTCGAAGACCGACTTCACCGCCTGACCAGTGAACGCATACAGGCACAAGGGAATGGATCGACTGAAGCTTTTGCAAAAAAGGTCCGGCGGGATACACTAGCCCGTGTAGTATGGAAACTTCTCCAAGACGAGGGGGAAATCCTGCCCCGCAAGACTCAGGATGGATTGGTTTCTGCGGTGGTCAACCGCATCCTTGGCCTGGGACCGATTGAGCCTTATCTGCACGATCCCGAAGTCACCGAGATCATGGTCAATGCACCGGACGAAATCTTCATTGAACGGGACGGCCGTCTAGAGCAAGTACAGGCCTCCTTTCGGGATGCCCGCCATATCTTACACGTCATCGAACGCATCGTAGCCCCGTTGGGTCGCCGGGTAGATGAGTCTGTCCCCTATGTGGATGCTCGTCTGCCTGATGGCTCGCGCGTTAACGCTATCATCCCACCACTGGCATTACGTGCCCCATCACTGACTATTCGTCGATTTTCAGCTACACCATTCACGTTGCGGCGCCTGGTATCTCTAGACACTTTAGATGATCGCATGGCGCGTTTCATCCAGGCTTGTGTGCGAGCCCGTTTGAACATGCTCATCTCTGGGGGCACAGGTTCGGGGAAAACATCCACCCTCAATGCAATGGCGCGCTGCATTCCTAACAATGAACGGATGATTACCATCGAGGATACAGCTGAATTGCAATTGATCGCTAAGAATCTTGTTTCTCTGGAAGCACGCCCGCAAAATATCGAAGGCAAGGGGGAAGTTACCATCCGTACACTGGTGCGTAATGCATTGCGCATGAGACCCGACCGCATCATTGTTGGTGAGGTGCGCGGCGCCGAGGCATTCGACATGCTACAAGCCATGAATACCGGACACCCGGGTTCTCTCACCACTGTGCATGCAAATTCTCCAGAAGATGCTATCCGTCGTCTGGAGTCAATGATCTTGATGGCTAGCCTGGAACTCCCCCAACCTGCCATCAGAGAGCAGATCGCCAGTGCTATCGATATCGTCTTGCAGCAAGAGCGCTTGCCAGGTGGGCGGCGCAAAATAATTTCTATTGCAGAAGTAGTTCGTAAAGAGGGTTCAAGCTGGGGAGAGCTTCAAGTCAAAGTTCAAGAGATTTTCCGCTTCGAGCGCCAGGGAGTGGATGATGAAGGACGTGCCTTGGGGGTTTATCAATCTACCGGCTACCAACCCCAAAGCTTGGAAACCATTCGCAAAGCTGGCATCACTCTCCAGGCCGAATTAGATGAGTAACTCATGTTACGCAACCAAAAGAGAATTTCCAGGGAAACCTTGCTACGTGTGCGTAACTTGAATGAGTAAATCATGTTTCGTTGGTTAGGGCTGCTGATTTATTTCCTATTGATCGCATCAGCCTGGATTTTCCGCCAGGCATTGTTCGATATGGTGCGCGAGCACTATCCGTTGATCAGCGGGCTTGTTGGGGGGCTGGCACTATTTGTTTTACTCGTTCCCTTCATCGAGATGGGACAAAGTCGCGGGTATGCCCGCTTCTGGCGTGAGCGACTGGAAAAACGGGAAGCCTTGCCGAAGGTGCGTTCCTGGTGGCAGCGTTTGCGCCATCCTAATGACAATTTGTCTAACCGTCTGCTTGCCCCAATATTTCTTACTCCTTTGGGGCGGGGGTTGATGAGTTATTGGGCTGATGCCGGTTTTGGTGCACATCCTGGCATTTTTCTCACAGCAATATTGTTTACTACTTTGGGTGGTTACCTGTTTGGTTACTTATCCACTCGCAGTGTGCTATTAGGGGGTTTTGGGGCATTTCTGTCATTGATCGCCTTGGCTGTATTGACCTTCACTCGAGCCAGACTCCACCGCAGACGGTTTAGCGATCAATTTCCCGATGTGCTTGACCGCCTGGCGGACTCCCTCCAGGCTGGTTTCTCGTTACCTCAGGCGATTAATTTTGTCATTCCGAATCTTTTCGAGCCAAGCGCTTCAGAGATGGCCCAAGTGTCGGCTCAAATTGTCTTGGGCTTTTCGGTTGATGACGCACTAGGTGAGTTGTATCAGCGCCGCCCCAGCGAAGATGTGCGCCTTTTGGTTGAAGGCCTGACATTACAACGCCAGGTTGGGGGGGATATGCCAGCAATGATGCGGGATATGGCATCATTTGTCCGTGGGAGGGTTGAGTTGGAAAATGAAGTGCGCACACTGACATCCCAAGGCCGACTTTCAGCCATTGTAATTGCGTTATTGGTGCCCGTGTCAATCGGCGTGCTTTCGATGTTTCCAGGATATGTTGATGTTCTTTTCCAGACTACAGCAGGAAATTTGGTGCTGATCGTCGCTGGAACATTAGAGCTAATTGGTGCGGCGATTGTCGCGCGTCTTGTGCGGATTGAATATTAGTGACTTTTGCCAAATTTTGGCGATTTAGGTTTGTTGTGACGACTTTTGAATTTATACAAATTGATCTGAAAATCGCGAACCGCCCCGGAATGAATTCCAGGGCTACAAAATAGCACCGGATGAATCCGGTTTGGTCGCTTTGCTTCCAAGCCCGATTCATCGGGCGTTGTATGATAGCACGGAGAATTCATTCCCGTGCGAGACCGGAGCGGATTGCCGCAACAATGTAGAAATTTTCAACAATCGTCGAGATCGCTCGTCATGGACATGCCATCCATGTCCGATCACTCCAAACATGTTGGATGTTTACTAGATTTATATATGTTCATCACCATTGCTTTAGCTCTAACTCTAGGCGGTTTTGTATTCGTGTTGCTATTATCACTGGATGTCCTTTTTGATCATCCGACGAGAATACGAATGCTAAAGTTGTTTGATTTATTACCAGAGAGAGAGCGATTTTCATGGCAACAAGTTTTTCGCAGAGCCTTGAGGGCAGTTCGCCCGCCAACCTTTCTTGATGCATGGGCGCAACAAAAACAAATGCATTGGGCTGGATTTCTCCTGAGTGTTGATGAATTTCGAGCGTTTTGGTGGCTGGCGATCATCTTTGGGATCGGAGTCGGCATTTTGGTTATGGCCATAAACGAGTGGCGTGGAGTGAGCCTGGCCGTTGCTCTCATGCTGATGCTAGCAATTGCAGGAAGCCCCTATCTCTATCTGCACTGGCGCATACGCCGGCGTGTGCGTGACATTGCAAAGAGCCTACCAGATTTCATGGATTTGCTTACTTTTACAGTGCAAGCTGGTTTGGGATTTACACCAGCCTTGCAGCGGGTTTGCGCCAGATATCCAGGTCCGCTGGGAGAAGACCTTCGTCGTGTTCTGAAGCAATTAGAGTTAGGTTTCTCTCGAGCCGAAGCATTGGATGAATTTGTCAGTCGATCACCCTCCCCTGAGATCCAAAACTTTGTCGAGGCAGTTAAATTGACTGAACAATTAGGCACTTCCCTGGCTCGTACACTAGGTATTCAGGCTAAGATGATGCGCCTCACTCGCCGGCAACGCGCCCAAGCTGCTGCACAAACTGCGCCAATCCGAATTATTCCAGCCTTGGTTTTCTTCTTCTTGCCGAGTCTGTTGTTGATCTATTTGGCCCCTCCAATCATCAATTTCTTCATGCGCCGATGATAAAGAAAAGGGCGTGCTTCATTCCTTTTGAAGAGAAACCGGGAATTGGGGTGTGCAAGGGGTGTTCATCCCCTGCACACCCCAATTCCCGGAACTTCTCAACTCGTTTGAAACACACCCAAAAGAAAAAGCTTCGCGTCGGTCCGTGTTGCCGTAGGCGTGCACATCGAAGATGGACCTCTGGCCAGCAATCAGCGTCCCAAATAGAAGTCCCCGCGCAGACTCTTGTCGAGTTTGCCTTAGTTCTACCCATCCTGCTCCTGCTAATGGTGGCTCTTCTCGATTTCGGCGTTATTATGCATGCCCAGATTGTGGTTACCAATGCAGCCTGGGAAGGAGCGCGAGCCGGGGCTACGATTGTCAAACCTGAACAGGGAGATGAGGAAATCATCGGCGCAATCCACCAAGCCTCTTATGGACTGAACCTAGATAATCTTGAAATCGATATTGATCCCGAACAAGACGAATCCCCTCGTAGTCACCCTTTCCCCGCACCCAGAGGTGAACCCCTAACCGTGATTGTTTTATACGATATCCAGCTTGCCTTTCCCAGCATCAACTTCCCAGTCTCTGGCAAAGCTGTAACCATGATGGAGTATCAGAATCCATGAAATCGAAGCAACGCGGCCAGATCCTGATTGTGGTTGCCATCTTATTATTGGTTGTCCTGTTTTTCTTGGCTGTAATCATCGATGGGGCGCGTTTGATGGTTGAAAAGCATGAATTAGACCGTGCAGCTGATGCCGCTGCCAGGGCAGGGTTAGGGGTGATTGGTGATCGGATGGTTACACAGGTTGTAGCAGCCCAGACTGCCGCGGCCCTACATTTGTGCACACCAATTCCAGAGCATAATCTGCTTACCCCCGAGTATATCCCGCCTCCCACCTGCACACCGACCCCCTTGCCCAGTGATTTTTACGCCTGGCTCAAAGATTACCACCGGGCCACGTTAGTTTCGTCAGCTATGCAAACATCGGTAGCGCAACAGGTTCTGGCTTATGCAGAGAACAACAACATGGGATTATCTAACCCAAATGTAGTCGAAATGGAAGTAACTTATCCATATGAGCATCATTTAAATGATCGTGACCTCAATATATATGTTCGCATTCGACGACAGGTAACTATTCTCTTTGCCGGTTTACTGGGGATTGAACAGGGAGAACTGTCAGGTGATACCAAACAGAGTATTCCCCAAAGGTAATTTTATGTCCTTCATGAAGTTCGTAATTCGTTGTGTTCCAATTCTATTTCTAACTGCTCTGGTCACGATGTTAGGCCATCATCTGGGTGAGCGTATCCCGTCGGATTGGTGGTATCTGCCAGCAATCATCGCGCTGGTATTGTTTGCAACATTGCAGATTTTCAAACAAGTTACTCCCCTGAATTTTGTTCTCTTGTTGATGTTGGCCTTATCGGCAGGAGCTTTGTTGAACTCGTTTGATCTCGAGAGTGGAAACTGGTTCCCGTGGGTTGTATTATCAATGGGGCTGGTCATTCCATTAGTCTGGGGATATGGTTTGGGAATTCGATTAGGATGGGTAGGAGCATTATTCTTCCCATTTACGATTGTATATCTATTGGGCTGGGTGATCTTGTACTTTATCCCAGAACTCGAAGCATGGACATTGGCTTGGGCGCTGATTGGTTTGTTTGTGTTTATAGGGCTAGTCACTCACATAGTAACAGAAGCGCGTTATTCCAATGTAGAAGAAAAGCAGGTTCCTTTGGCCAGCGATTTATTCATCTTGCACTTCAATTTGTTCTGGATAGGTGCGGTTATTGAAGGAATTATCAAAACAAATTTTCACTAACCCTGGAGATCGGAGGAGATGTAATGTTTGACAAAATTGCCACCATCATTTTTATCCTTATTCCACTGTTAATGTCCGCTAAAGTTTTCCAAACCTACCGGGAAACAAATAAAAAATGGTATTTGCTGCCCATACCATTCTATTTGCTGTCGGCATTGGCATTTGTCTTTGATTGGATGAACGGGTTCTCAATGCTTGTGTTTGGTTTCATCGTGCGCGTCATTGTGGGGTTGGTTATTCGCGGGCAAGCTCCTCGCTGAAATCATAATTTGTTGTTTTGGATCACCTGTTTCGGAAGTAACTTGTGCTACAATACAAACGTTATGCAGGAACAAAAACCTTCTCAAAACCCTATCACCAAGCAGGCCCATCGCAAAGAAACTTTCAGGCAGATTACCCTCCCATTGCTTTTTGGCGTTCTAGCAATTCTGGGATTGGCTGTTTGGGTGGTGCTCGTGGCTTCCGGTGGAGGGAATGTTAGCCATGCAGCCGATGCTTCCCTGATCTTTTTGATCATCCCCACTTTCGTGATGGCCTTCATGCTTTTGGCAGTGTTGGTTGGCATGGTTTATGGGATGTATCGTTTCCTCAGGTTTTTGCCCCCGACATTCTTCGTTCTGCAAGGTTTCTTTTATCGCATCCAGGATAGTGTGCAGAAAGCCGCTGATAAAGCTGTCGAACCCGCATTCAGGATGAAAAGCGCCGGTGCTGGCTGGCAGACGATTAAGAATGAACTCACTCTTCGTAAAACGAAAATTGATATTCCTGATGAAGGATCTCAAGAACTATGACCACAACAAATCAACCAACTCCATCCAATGATTGGAAGACGAAAATTTTGATCATCGGCGCCATCATTGGTGCCCTGACTGGCCTAGGCACAGCATATTTGCTCATTCAACGCGCCGACGAAGAAGAGGGGCTCAAGATGTCTGCGGGGGAAGGGGCCAAGCTGGGCGTATCAGTATTCAGCTTCCTTCGACAGATCTCCCAAATGTAAGGATATTATCGATGCGTTCCCTGGCTGAACTGAATACCCAACCTTATCGAAAAGGGGAGCCACCGCTATCCGATATTGAAATTTCGGAATTGCAATCGCTTATCCCTGCCTGGGATGTAATTGATGTGGATGGCATCAAGCGGTTGGAGCGCGTTTTCAAGTTCAAGAATTTTGTTCAGGCCATTGCATTTACGAACAAAGTGGGGGAATTAGCCGAAGAACAGGATCACCATCCTGCGCTGCTGACTGAGTGGGGACGTGTTAAAGTTACCTGGTGGACGCATTTCGTCAAAGGGCTTCATCGCAACGATTTCATCATGGCTGCAAAAACGGATCAGATCGTTGAGTCATAATGTTTTGATTTTTAGTTTTTTTTAGACCTTGAAGGTTATGGAAACCTTCAAGGTTTTTTTGATTCAAATTGCGTATTTCACGCGCAATTTGACCACTCCGATACAGGAGCATCGGAGATTGTTTTGCTCTTTTCCACTCTAATTGGGAGCACCACTATGTTTCTGAGAATCCTTTACATCCTGCTTGCAATCCCCATCACTTTTATCATATTGCACACGATCATCCGCATCATCCGGTACTTCTACAAATTTCCCATGCCCCAATGGATGGCTAACGTCATCGATAATCCCTTGCGCCGACGCATTCAACCTCCTGACGAAACTGCCATTCGCCACGGCATCGAGCCGGGGATGCGGGTACTGGAAATTGGCCCTGGAAATGGCACATACACGCTGGCAACTGCCCGTCGCCTCGGTCCCGAGGGAGAGCTTGTCACCGTCGATATCGAACCCAAGATGATCGAACGCGTCCAACACAGGACCAAAGCCGAGGGAATCACCAATATCGATGCCCGCGTGGCGGATGCCTATGATCTGCCCTTTGAGAATGAGAGTTTTGATCTGGTGTACATGATCACCGTGATCAACGAAATCCCCAACATCCCACAGGCTTTGGCGGAGTTACACCGGGTGTTGAAGTCCTCAGGAACGTTGGTCTTCAGTGAATTATTTATGGACCCCGATTACCCTCGGGCAGCGACTCTCACTCGCAAAGTAGAAACACTAAACTTTAGTCTGAAAGAAAAGATCGGCAAATTCTTCTATTACACACTCATTTTTGAGAAATCGAAATAGTAAAAACAAAGACTATTCAACGTAAAACGGCCTACCCTGAGTTTGGCTAAGGGCTCTGATTTGCCAACGTAGAGATGAAAAAGCATGTAAAATAAGGGAAAAGTGCAAACGTGAAACGTTCCAACGGAGGTTTTTATGGACTACGATGTCATCGTCATCGGTTCCGGTGCGGGTGGGTTAGCGGCTGCCGTGCCCCTGGCTCAGGCGGGGATGAAGGTGCTGGTCTGCGAGCAGCATGAAGTGCCCGGCGGCTGGACGCACTCTTTTACCTTGGAAGGCTATCGATTCAGTCCTGGCGTACACTATATGGGCGGATTGCATCAAGGGGGGGCGCTGCGTAGGAAATATGAAGGCCTGGGAGTTTCCCAAGATTTGGCTTTCTGCGAAATCAACCCCGATGGCTATGATCACATGTTTATTGGTGAAGAACGTTTTGATATCCCCAAGGGAAGAGATAACTATGCTAACCGGCTGAAAGAAAGATTCCCCCACGAAGCTCAGGGCATCGATGGCTACATGGAAGCTGTCGCCAATATGATTAAAAATCTTGAAAGCATTGCCAGGGGAACAAGAGGCGAGCAAGCTGTAGCGATTCCCTCAGTCATGCGTTGGGCGATGAAATCGGGCCGGGAGCTGATCGAACACCATGTCTCCGATCCATTATTGATTGCCATTCTTTGCGGCCAAGCCGGGGATCATGGCATGCCTCCTTCGGAAGTTCTTTCCTTCTTACATGCTGGGATCACCCACCACTATTTTGAAGGTGCGTATTTTCCAATGGGGGGCGGATTCGCCATCCCGCGCGCCTTCGTACGTACCCTGAAGAGGGCCGGTGGAGAAATTCGGCTCAATACCTCGGTTGAACAGATACTTTTAGAAGGCAATAAAGCCATCGGCGTGCGACTGACTGACGGTGATGAAATTCGCGCTAAATATGTTATCAGCAACGCAGATCCTGAGGTCACTTTCGGTCAGCTGGTCGGCCGCGAGCATCTCAGTGACAAGCTGCGTCGTAGGATTGACAAAACCACCTACTCCACCTCCGCGCTGAGCCTGTTTTTCGCTGTGGATATGGATCTGCGTGCCGCAGGACTGGACTCAGGCAATTTTTGGTTCTACGATCATGACGATATCGATGAACTTTACCGGTTGGGGCGCACCGATAATGCACTCACCGCCGATACTCCCCCGATGATGTTCATGACCGCCACCACACTCAAAGACCCGTCCAAAATGCACAGCGGACATCATACCTGTGAGGCCTTCACGTTTGTTGGCTATGACGCCTTCAAAAAATGGGCACATGAAAAGTCAGGAGAACGTTCTACTGGATACCAGGGTTTGAAGGAAGATCTTACCTGGAAAATGTTCAAAGCCATAGAGAAACGCGTTCCCGGGATCAGTGATCATATCGTTTTCTGGAATTTGGGCACGCCTCTGACTAATGAGCACTATATCAATGTCACGCGCGGCTGCTTGTACGGTATTGAGAAGAACCGTCGCCAGATTGGGCCGAGAGCATTTCCAGCCCAAACCGAATTCGAAGGCTTGTTAATGTGCGGCGCAAGCACATCCAACTTCGGGGTTTCCGGGGTCACATCTACGGGTTTACAGGCGGCTAGTTCTATTCTTAATTGCTCTACCGACGACCTGCTAAATCAAAACGGCCCTGAGTTGCAAATCTATCCTTCTGATGACATTTCGCAATGGCCGGAACACCTTCGAAAGCGTATTGAGCGGGGAAAAGGTGAAAGTTGTTGAGCGTTGGCAGGTTGAACGTTGAATGTAAAACATCAGTTGAAGGTTGGCAAGTTGAACGTTTGAACGTTATTTTCTAATCAACATTTCTAACCGACATTTCTAACCGACATATTGGAGGGAAAGATGGCGACCATAAAACGGTTTGAGGAAATTGAAGCCTGGAAAACTGCACGCCAATTGACGAATATGGTTTATAAGCTGTCTGGAACAGGCAGGTTTAGCAAGGATTTCGCGTTACGAGACCAGATTCGACGTTCATCCATTTCTGTGATGAGCAACATCGCTGAGGGGTATGAAAGCCGTACACAAGCTCTGATTATTGAATATTTGGGAAGGGCAAAAGCTTCCGCAGGTGAAGCCCGAGCGCAGCTTTTTATCGCGCTTGATCAAGGGTACATATCCCAAGATCAGTTTGATCTTGCATACAACCTTGCAGATAAAGCCTCTCGTCAAATCTACAACTTCATGGCCTATTTGAAATCTCATCCTGAGTTACGGCAAGTCCGTGAAGTATCTATTGAATACAACGTGTAAACGTGCAACATTCTAACGTTTCAACAGAAAAATAAGTATAATGACATTATGACTTCGGAAACGCCACGCTTCATCTTCGCAGGGGAACTGTACCGCGATTTCTTCATCACTGCCGATGACAAACCCATGGTTGATGTACTGGGCGGCAATGTTCCCTATGCTGCTGTTGGCTTGAAACTTTGGGAGGACACATCGCCTCCAGGAATAATCGCCCGAGTGGGAGAAGATTATCCCCAACGTTGGATAGACGATCTAACTCAGAGAGGCTTTGATACCCGAGGGGTGAACGTTCTCTCAGAAGCTGTTGATGTTAGAAATTTCTATGTCTATACCGATAAGGCCACCCGCGTTAAAGGTGACCCTGTCACTCACTTCGCTCGGTTGGGAGAACCTTTCCCCAAAGCACTCTTAGGATACAAAGATTCCAGCGAGATGCTCAATAGCAGAACCAAGCTGATACCCACATCGTTGCGCCAGGGGGATATCCCCGATGTTTACCAGGATGCTTCCGCAGTTCATCTTTGCCCCATGGATTATATGACTCACAGCCTGATCCCGGCGATCTTGCGTCAAGGAGGTACAACCACAGTGACGCTCGATCCTGCCCCTGGATATTTGAACGCCACATTCTGGAACGATGTCCCCAGCTTGATCACTGGGCTAACGGCATTTCTGCCCGCAGAGGAAGATCTGCGGGCGCTCTTCGAAGGGCGTTCAGATGACCTGTGGGAAATGGCCGAAGCTTTGGCAGCTTATGGATGTGATTTCATCGTCATCAAGCGCGGTGAGAGGGGTCAATTGCTCTATGATGCTTCATCTAAGGCGCGCTGGGAGATCCCTGCTTATCCAGCGCGGTTAGCCAACCCGACGGGAGTTGGAGATGCCTTTTGTGGCGGGTTTTTGGCTGGCTATCGGCGTGCCTATGACCCTCTTGAAGCGGTGCTGCATGGCAATGTTTCGGCATCGATTGTCTCCGAAGGAACAGGAATTTTCTTTGCCCTGGAAGTATTACCCGGTTTGGCGCAAGCTCGGATCGAATCTCTTCGTCAGTCCGCTCGCAAACTCTGATGGATATCACGAAACGCGTCATCGAACTCGCTATCCAAATTCAACAAATCCCCGCGCCGACCTTTCAAGAAGAACAGCGCGCAGCTTTTATGCATGACTTGTTCATCGAGGAGGGGTTGCTTGATGCAGAGATTGATTCGCTGGGAAATGTATATGCCCGACTTCCTGGCAAGGATGAAGGCCGCTCCATTGTAGTATCGGCGCACACTGACACCGTCTTCCCCCTGGAGACGGATTTAAGTGTGAAGCGAGAATCTGATCGTATCTATGCTCCGGGTATTGGGGATAATAGTCTGGGTTTGGCTGGGTTGCTGGGATTATTGTGGGCATTGCAGGAGCGAGAGATCCAACTTCCAGGCGATCTATGGCTTGTAGCCAATGTGGGTGAGGAGGGTTTGGGGGATTTATGCGGCATGCGCGTGGTCGTAGATCGATTTGGCGACAGCCCTTTGGCATATATCATTCTCGAAGGCATGGCCTTGGGACAAATCTATCATCGCGGGTTGGGGGTGCAGCGTTATCGCATCACCATGGAGACTCAGGGGGGACATTCCTGGGCGGATTATGGAGTGCCTTCGGCGATTCATGAATTATCGGCTCTTGTAACAAAATTGACTGAACTTTCATTACCAAAGAACCCTCGTACAACGCTCAATGTCGGTGTAATCTCTGGGGGCACATCGATCAATACCATCGCGCCGCAGGCCTCTTTGGAGCTTGATCTACGCTCCGAGGATCCAGAAGCCCTCCAAACTTTGAGTCAGAATGTCCATGCTCTGGTTGAGGAGGCTAACCAGCCTAAGGTCCAGGCACGAGCCGAAATTATCGGTCAGCGTCCCACAGGGGAAATCCCAGAGGATCATCCTCTGGTGAAATTGGCAAAATCCGCACTGGCTGAGCAAAGGGTTCAAGTACATCTGAGCATCGGTTCCACAGATGCCAATATCCCCCTCAGCCGTGAGCTACCTGCGGTGACCATAGGTTTGACCACCGGGAAGAAAGCACACACATCTGAAGAATTCATTGAAACCGAACCGCTGACAAAGGGCTTGGCGCAGTTGGCTACTATTGTGGTCGGGCTTTTTAACACTCTGTCCTAAGAGCAATAATCGTCAAGTTATCAACAATTAGGCTCAATATATGGCTATATAGCGCAACCAACATCAAGTCAATTGGTGATGATCCAGGTATCCTTGGGGCAACATTATCAATAAAGGAGACCGAAAAAATGACCAAACAACCTGAAAGTTACCAACTGTATCCCATTGGCTTTGTGCGCGCATCGGAGGCGGAGCAAAGTTTCATCCTAGAAATTGATCAACCTCACCGACCGGCGCTCAAACAGATGAAACAGTTCAGCCATGTGATGGTATTCTGGTGGGCGGATAAGATGGATACTGAAAAATATCGCGCCATCACCACCTGTGAACTACCTTATGCCCCTGGGGTTGAAGCGGGAGTTTTCGCCTGTCGCTCGGAATATCGCCCCAACCCCATTGCGGTGACGACCGTACCCGTCATCAATGTGGATGAAGAGAACGGCATTGTCATTTTGCCCTGGATAGACGCCTTTGATGGTACCCCGGTGATTGATATCAAACCCTATATCCCGATCTCGGATCGTATCCGGGATATAAAGGTGGCGGAGTGGCTTCAGGATTGGCCGGAATGGGCCGAGGATGCCGCTGCATATTTCGAAGAGCATGCCACTGATTTTGGCGATTAGATTATCCCATTATTGGAGAGACCCCTTCATCACTCTTGGATGAAGGGGTTTATAATTTGACTAACTCAAGGTCAGGAGATCCTATGGAACCAGTCATCAGCCAAAAATCTGAGATGAAACTTGTGGGTATGTCGTTTTTCGGCGATCCCTTTGATACCAGCGATACTTGGACAGAGGAGAATCAGATCGGCCGGCTTTGGCAGCGTTTCATGGGCTATCTTCAGCAGAACGCAAATGCCATCAAGCACACCGCTGCAGAAAAGGCCATGTATGAAGTGCATATCTATCACCCGGAAACCTTTGAGAAGGGGCTTTTCGAGATTTTTGTTGGTGTCCGTGTAGAGCAGTTGGAAGCCGTGCCCGTCGATTTGTTGGTCAAAAACCTGCCCGCCAGCGAATATGCCGTATTCACATTGGCTGGAGAACAGATTGCCTCGGACTGGGAGATGATAATCGAAAACTGGCTGGCTCGTGAGAGTTATCGACGAAACCACCCCTTTAGTTACCAGTATTACGATGAGCGCTTCAAGGGGCTTGAAAATATCACCGAATCGTTTCTCGATGTCTATCTTCCAATAGAAAAGATTGAAGACAGATCTTCCAAAAAATGAGTGACCCCCTCTTCGCTATTAAACAGGCCATCGATTTCGTTGAAGAAAATCTTCAAGATGAGATCGTCGTTGCGGATATGGCTTCAGCAGCAGGTTATTCTTTGTTCCATTTTGTGCGAACCTTTAATAAGGTCGTTCATCACACCCCTTATGACTACCTCATGCGGCGACGTCTCTCTGAAGCGGCAGATGCTTTGGTAAGCTCCGATAGAAGGATAATCGATATCGCCTTGGAGTACTGTTTTCACAGCTCAGAGGTTTTTTCGCGTGCTTTTAAACGTATGTTTGGCATACAGCCCAGCCAGTATCGAACTGGCGGGTTTGTCGACCCACGCTTTGCCTTTTCTCCGAAAACTTTACCCTACCTGCAACATATCAACCGTGGAGATTTCTTAGCGCCTGCCCTTATTCAGCGTGATGCTGTTACTGTGATGGGTTTGATGACCCGCGTCGCTGAAGGGAGACAAGATATTCAACAACTTTGGGATTCGCCTGGGATGGAAATCTCAAATCTAGCCGAGTTGTCCCGTTATGGCATCACCACATATCCTGGTGATTGGGTGGAAAAAGGGGCTTTTTATTTGGCCGCCGTGGCAATGAATGCAACAGATATTGCTGGTCATACTTTAGTAACACGCACTTTTCCTGCGGGCGATTATGCCGCTTTCAAGCATGAAGGTTCATTAGAAGATCTTGCTTATACCCGCGACTTCATCTACCAATCCTGGCTGCCAAAATCTGGCCGAAGGTTAGCTTATCCTTTGGAAATTGAATGCTATGGGGAAAATAAAGAAGACAACACGCCCAACCAGGTATTGATATCAATTGAGAGTTTGTAATCAATTATAGTGGTGGTTGAGATCGGCGATGATTTTGCGAATGGTTGCTTCCTGCGCTTCAATGCTCTCTGTCAATCTGAACTGAGTTATGGCGCGTTCGAGATTATGTTCAGGGTATTTTACTTTGTAATAAACATCTCCGGCTAAGTAATCTGCAAAAAATCTTAGGCCCAATTCGAAGGTCAGCAAGCGGATGCTGTCATATATAAATGCATAATCGTTGGGGGTCAAAAACTCGTTGGCAACTGAGATGTAACCTTCGAGGATCGCCTGCGCAAGATCAGTTTCAAAGCGTACATCATCAATATTATTTGGAGTCTCACCAAGTGGGTTACAACTGGAGCGCAGACAATCGCCAATATCATACTGCACCAGCCCGGGTTTGACGGTGTCCAAATCAATGATGCTGATGGCTTGTCCTATCTCATCGCATATCATGATGTTGTCGACTTTAGGATCGCCGTGCATTATACGAATTTGTAATAGCCCTTGATCTTTGGCATCTTCTAATATCGATGACCATCCCCGGCGTTCGGCAATCATGCGGTGGCAGAAGCGTACATCAGACTCCGACTTGGCGGGGGGATTTTGAGTCATCACTTCATCATATGCTCGCAGATATTTTGGTATGATGTGAAAGCCAACCAAAGTGTCATGGAGTTTTTTGGGGTCGAGATCGCTCAGCAAACTCTGGAAACGGCCTAAAGCATAACCTACTTCCCACGCATGAGACTCGTTTTGAACTGTACCGTATGATCTAGCATTTTTGACAAAACTGGAAGCCCTCCAAAAGTTTCCTTCAGGGTCGATAAAGAAATCATCTCCCTGATGCGTGGACAAGATGGACGGCACATCCCAACGTCGGCGTGGATCATCGCTTTCTTGATTTAACTTGCCCCGGACATGCTCTGTGAAAGTGCGTATATTGGCAGTGATCAATTTGGGTTGTTTGAAAACATAGGTATTGATGCGCTGCAATATGAAGCATTCTTCAAGATTTAATGTGATCAGATAGGTGTCGTTGATATTGCCATCACCATACGCACGAATATCTTCAATTTCCCCCGCGAGCACAAATTGCTCGGTGGCTTGCCACGCTTTATTCATAACCAGTTTTAGTTTGCAACTTGAATGCGAACATCCACTGCGACAGCCCCTTGGCTTTTGGGTAATACGCGTAGTGGATTAATTTCAATTTCTGCGATTTCGGGATGATCGGCAGCCAATTGTGCTAGCCGGAAGAGCACATCCAGCACGGCATCTCGGTCGGCAGGGGGGAGATTGCGGAATCCTTTGAGCTTGCGCCCCGCCCAGGTGCTCTCGAGCATTCGTTCCGCTTCGAGCATTGTCAGCGGCGCCAATCCAAAGGCGATGTCTTTCAACCCTTCGACTTCTGTACCTCCTGAGCCGAACATCATCTGGGCGCCAAATTGGGGATCCTGCACAGCCCCGATGATGACCTCTTGACCCGATGGGATCATGCGCTGAACGTGAACACCCTGGATCTCTGCCCGCGGGCTTGCTGATCGCGCGCTTTCAAGGATTTCTTTGTATCCGGTGCGGATGGCGGCCTCGTCTCCCAGGTTGAGCAGTACGCCACCCACATCGGATTTGTGCGAAATCTCTGGAGATGCGACCTTGAGAACTACTGGCATACCAACTTGGTTGGCAAAGTTTACTGCCTCGTCGGCAGATTGAGCTAATTCCATTTTGGCTGTGGGAATGCCGTAAGCGTCTAGAATCGAGTCAACATCTGAGACCCTAAAGGTCTCCGAGACTTTTAGGGTCTGGACAGGTGTAACTGGTTCTGCCTGGGCATATTCAAGCAATTCTCCGCGTTTGACCAACGCCGCCAAGGCTGCGGCGGCGCGTTCTGCAAAACGATACTCGGGGATGCGCGCGGCACGCAGATGTTCAACAGCTTCCTGAATCAGGCGTTCGCCCATCACAGCGACTACTACGGGTTTTACTGCGCTGTGGATTACGGGGATGATGGCTTTGGCCACCGCCCCCGCGGTGAACATCGGCGGGGTTGGGAAGATGATCATGGCGTTGTCTACCCCGGGATCATCCAGCACGATGCGCAGACTTTCGGCGAATTGGTCTGGAGTGGCGGAAGCCAGCATATCCACTGGATTATGCAGACTGGCCGCCGGGGGCAGGATCCCAGCCAGGGCCGCGTTTGTAGCTCCGCTAAATTCAGCTAATTCAAGCCCCAAAGATTCGAGGGCATCCGCTGCGGTGACTCCAGGTCCACCAGCGTTTGTTATTACTGCGACGCGACGCCCTTCGGTTGGCGGACACCAAGCCAGGGCGCGCGCCTGATCGAACATCTCTTCGCTGGTTTCAGCACGCAGCACCCCGGCGCGTCTGAAAGCAGCATCATAGGCGCTCTCCTGACCTGCCAGCGCGCCGGTGTGGGAAGCGACGGCTCTCTGGCCACCCTCAAAGCGGCCCACTTTGAGAGCAATGATGGGTTTCTCGCGCACCACCTGGCGTGCCTGTTCGATGAATCTGCGACCGTCTTTGATACCCTCCAAATAGAGCGCCAAGACGCGGGTATAGGGGTCATCGGCAATAGGTGCCAACATATCTGTTTCGTTGACATCGGCCTGATTGCCCAGGCTGACCAGTCGCGAGAGACCGTATCCCTGGCCGCGCGCCCAATCGATCACTGCCGCACAGATGGCACCGGAATGGGAGATGAAAGCCACGTCACCGGGTGTGGGACCAGGGGGCGGAAGGAAGGTCGTATCGATAGGCAGATGAGTATCCAGCAGGCCAATGCAATTCGGACCGATCAAGCGGATGCGGTATTGTTGGGCAACCTCCAAGATCTCTTCTTCAAGTTTTGCCCCTTCGGCCCCTATCTCGCGGAACCCTCCTGAGCCGATGATAGCCGCCTGAATACCACGCTGACCGCATTGGCGCAGCGCGTCGGCGATGAAGGGCGCAGGAATCAGTACCGCGGCCAAATCAACGGGGTTGGGCACCTCAAGCACATTGGTGTAGATGGGCTGACCCAATAATTCACCGCCCTTGATGTTGACGAAATGCACCACCCCCTGGTAGTTGCTGCGAATCAAATTGTTGGCTAAACCATAGCCTAGTTTACTGGGGTCGTGAGATGCACCGATGATCACAACGCCGTGGGGGTTGAAGAAAGGGATTAGGGATGGGTCGACGGGCATGAGGAAATTTCGATTATCTGGTTGTCCAGTTGGCTATTGCTAAACGCGGAATTCTTGAAAACTCTTTCGTATTGTTGGTAACTAATGTGATATTCAAACTTAATGCATGAGCCACAATTAAAGTATCAAGTGCTCCAATAGGCTTTCCTAAGGATTCCAACTCGGCGCGGATATCGCCGTATATGGAAGCAGCATGGTTGTCGAATTCTGCAATAACGAGTGGAAGCAAGAACAGTTCAAGCGCTTTCTTGTTCTTCTCAATTTGGTGACTTTTTTTTACACCGTATTGTAACTCTGCAACAGTGATAGCGGAAACACCGATATCACTAAATGCGTATTTCTGAAAGTGTTCTAATACCTGCGGAGGTTTATGTTTTATTAGATAAATGCATATATTCGTATCCAACAAATATTTCATTAAAAATCCTCGCGGGTTTGGATTTCTGGTTGCTCCCGGGATTCCATGAAATCGCTCGAAAACAAATTCAAACTATCGCTAAGCGTCTGCCAAGGATTATTTAAGGGTATGAGAATTACAGCGTTACCAATTTTTTTGATATAAACTTCCTTACCATCAAACCGATAGGCTTTTGGTAGTCGGACCGCCTGACTGCGCCCGTTCATAAAGAGTTTTGCTGTGGTCATAAGGTAATCCTCCTTGGCGGGTATATATTTATAGTATATACCAAAATGTGTTTTATATCAAGAAAATGCTAGCATGGTTACCTATTCTTCTCGCTTGATCACAATATCATCTAAGGATAAATTCAACGCTTTTGCAATTGCACCCAACACATCAGTTGTCCCAGTTCGCTTTCCCGTCTCGATCTGAGAAAGATAGGGTGGGCTGATTTCGGAAATTTGAGCTAGTTGATTTTGGGAGAGACCGCGATACTCACGCCACACTTTGATAGGGTTTGCTCCATCCGCGATGGCATATACCAACTCACTTGGAATGAGTTCGTCCTCGTCGCGTTCTAGAGCAGCTATTGCGGCATCGTAGTCACGAATATCTTGTAACATTTCTGCTTCTTCAACTAAACGCAAATAAGTTTCATACGGCAGAATAGCCCACTCGGGTTGTCCATCTCGTTCGATAATTTGTACGCTCATCGGTATACGTCTCCACGAGAACCAATCTTCAAAACTAAAATTATCAGCCTATCGTCTTTGATTTCATATATTACACGCCAATTACCAATTCGCAACCGATACCCTGCCCGTTTTTGGAGCTTTGTAACGTTTGGGTGCTGGTAATGTGGGTTAGTAGCTAATTGTTCTAACTTATCTTTGATTACTCGCTGAATATTGCGAGGTAATTTATAAAATTTCTTTGAGGCTTGTTTAGTGTATACAACCTTATACATACTCACCCCTATGTTAGCATATTGCAAATAATATTGCAATATTGTATTTGCAATATGCGGAGTCAGCTATTTGAGCTGACTCCGCAATCTATCAAATATAAAACTTCTCTTTATCTACATCTTCCCTGAGAATTTTCAACTCTTCTTCGCTGGGTGGTGGATTCTCCTCGACTTCATCAGCGAGCAACAACTCAAAACCCGTGCATTCCAACACTTCTTCTACAGTGACACCCGGTTGGGTGGCCAGCAGCATCATGCGTTTGGACTCTGGATGGAAGCCCAGCAGTGCCAGGTTCGTGACCACGCGGTACGGTCCGGTGTTGGGCGGTAGCCCGGCGGCTTCGCGTGACCCAGGCCCGGTCAGGTACCCAGGTGTTGTAATGAAATCCACCTTGGGGATGAAGCGGCGCTTATCGTGGCGCATGATGGCAATCGTCTGCCAGCAGTGAGAGCCAACGTCGTTGCCTCCGCCGCTGCCCGGCAGGCGCACTTTGGGTTTGTAAAAATCTCCGATCACCGTGCTGTTGAGATTGCCATAGGGATCGATCTGCGCGCCGCCGATGAAGCCATATTCGATAAGGCCGCGCCCAGCAGCCTCGATAACATCTAAAATCCCGAGCGCTGAGAGGGCTCTGTGGAAGGAGCGTCGCCCACCCACGGCAACAGGCAAATCATCCAGGATAGCCCCCATACCGCCGAACTCGAAGATGGTTGTTAAGTTAGGGGCGTGCATCTTTTGGGCTAAGGAAGCCGCCAGCATTGGGATGCCGGTACCGATGAAGGCTGTTGAATCATCGGTCATCAGGCGCGAGGCAGTGCAAATCAACATTTCATTAGGATTGTAGTTTTTCTCTGTCATAGCATTATCCTCGGCTCGGCACAATATCTTGAAGATACTGGAGACGTTCTTCACCGATCAAATCCAAATATTCCTGGTGATCTTTGAGATTATAGATATATTTTTCCAAGTATTCCTGGGTGGTTTCAGGTTTCTTGGATACCTCCGCCCAGAGTTGAATGTGCTCTTCATCTCGTTCGTAGTGATAACACATTTCGCCGGGATGCGACCCGAAAGGCGCATGCACCACTGCATCTACCAGGTAGTAGGGGATGATGGTGCGATCTGGTTGGCGGCGGATCACATCTGTTGAGACAATTTCCTCAGCGCTGATGATCAAGGTTTTGCAGGCGCGTGACATTTCGTAGGCGAAGCCCGTGATGCCATCAATCTGGCAGTTGCCGTACTTGTCTGCGCGGTGCACATGGATGATACCCACATCGAGGATCAGGGCTGGAACGAGGGCGATGGGATCACCGGTATAGGGGCATTCGACTAATTTTGCCGCGCTGTACTTGAAAGTGTCGGTCCCCAGCATAGAGCGACCCGGAATGAAGGGCCCTACCATGGCAGCCGCTTTGAAGCGCCACACCAGGGCGCCGTTGCTCCATTCTACAATTTTCTCTACCCGCCCGGCATCGATCTCACGACGGATGACATGTGATATGCCGTACAGTTCCAATCCAATATAGGTGTAATCTATCTCTTTGATCAACCCCGCGGCCAACAAGACATCAGATTCATACACCCCCTGACCAACCAGTCGCAAATTCTTGATATCTTGTCGAATGATCTCGTTGACAATACTCATCGGGCAACGTACTGAGCCATAAAGCTCGGTGCCGATGAAATCCCCTTCATGAATGAACCGTCTGACCACCTCTGCATCGTTCATACGTTTGTCAATCAGGCTCTTGGACTTTTTGCGATTCCACTCCCTAAAGCCATTCACATCAGGTGGCTGAAGAAGTTCGCCGATGCCTTCTTGAAGTATCTTCATGCAATTCTCCTTTGGTATCTGTTTATCTATACATAGTTGAAAAACGCCAAGTCAATGACTTATTGACTTGGCGCCTTAATGAAATGAAAAATTGCATTAAAGGGTAGTAGCCCAACCGTGTTGGGCGTCTGTAGTGCAATAATATATTGCAGCCAACGCGGTTGGCTTGCTACCCGTTGGTAAGTGAGATAAGGCATATTAGAGCTATTTCCATTAACCATTCACAATTAATCAGGGATAAATGAATCCCGCAAACCTTCCTGGCGCCAGATATTCAATCCCGCTGCCATCGAAACGCACCTTCACCAGCGATGTGTTGCCCCAATCGTCGCCGCGTACCTCAACGATCAAAGTTTCGTTGTCCAGCCAGCCCATGGGCTGAATCATATAAGCACTGGGATCGCCAGTGAAGCCTGCCAGAATATCGTCTCTGATACCAGTGATGATAACCCCATCAATATTGGCGATGACAACCTTGGAGTGGAAATCTGGCACCTCTGCCATCAGCCAGCCAGCGCCTTCCATCCAGGCTACATGCTGATTATCCGGAGAGAAGACGGCATAGCCTGCGCCACGATTGCTAGCCGGATTGATGGGGATGTCGATCCCCACGGTGGTGTAGAGATTGTAGAGAGTCAACCTGGAGTTTTCACCATCCACAAAGCCGTTGTCAGCCGCGGCATATGCGACCCAGGTCAGATCAGGCGAGATGCCAACCGGGTTGAAGTCATCTGTCAAATAAAGGTTCTCTGAACCCCCTCCGACAAGGTTTAGATAATACAAACCTTTGTGAGGCGGAAAGACGATATCGCCACCAATCCCAAAGGGCATCAGGGAATACCATACGCCCTGGGGTTCATCATTGGCGGCCTGGACAGCCAGGGGAATGATGGCATAAATCTGAGGATCATTACGTTCCCAGAAGGGGGCTGCACCCCCACCTTGGACTGTTCGAATATACACTTTGCTGACCAAGGCATCGTTGATCCAATCTGTGGTTACATAGGCGAAAGCAGACTGCCCGGGCGCGCCGCGCATGTAGGTGACTTCCACCCCAGTGATCAAATCACTGATCTGACCATTATTGTTCTGTTTGATTTTGGTTGAGTCATCAAAGGCGTGATAAATCACAGGCACATTGATATTTCCATTCGGAGCGCCGCCAGCCACGTGCACAATTCCCCCTGCATAACCGCCAGGGTTTAGTCCTGGGGTTTGAATGAGCCCCACAGGTTGACCCTGTGCATCGTACACGGTCAGGCTGCTGAAATCTCCAGCCATAGTCAGGAAACCGCTGGGAGCGAATGGGTTTACTTCAGTAGTCGGTGTTGGCGGCGGGATCGTATTGGTGGGTTGAATTGAGGGGGAATTCGTCGGTGCAGGTTCTACAGGTTGTTCTTCAACGGGATTAACAGGTTCAGGTTCTTGGGGTTGGACGGGTGGCGCTGCCGGTTCCGTCGGTTGGGCCATGCGAGTAGCCAAATTGCACGCCGTGCTTGCTAACAAGAGCACAGCCAGGATGACAAGCCAGTATGATCGCTTCATGGTGGGCCTCCTCTAAGAAAACCTATCGTCAACCGTGCCGAAACTATTTTATCATTCGATTTCTAGCTCTGCGGTCTGCTCAAAGATAACCGAGAACGTATAGCAGCAATCCTTCCCACTTTTTTGCCAAGCTATTTCTTGCTGGTTAAGGGTTGCTCTTTGGGGGATATTTGGCAAGTAGAGCTCGATCTCGCCCTGAGATTTCCCTGGCCGATCAAGCTGCAAGCGGACTCCCTCGGTGTTGGTCGCTGACCATTGAGTCACTTCTGCCCCCTGAGAGATATGCAGATTGCTCCCCAGATAGACAGGACTATCTTTGGGTTTGGGTCTCAGGGATAACAGCCGAACCCCATGGGGCGGGATTCCGCTCAACACCAGCGAACCATCTGAAATTAGGCCCGAGTCGCCCTGCCAAAAAGAGTGTGAGAGATATGCTTGTTTGGGATCAAGATCGAATTTCTCTAAGGACAAACTGAAGTCTTGTGGCTTATCTTCCCAATTGAAGATCGCCAGCAAATGCCAGGAGCCGGTGCAATTTTCTAAATCTAAGCGCAGCAGTTTTGGCATTGGCGCGTCGAACCAATCCAGCACGCGCGCTGTTTTGCCGATCAGGGGGAGTAGCTGTTCAACGATGAGCAGGCGGTCAGCGGGCAACTTGGGAAGATCATCGGAGAGCAGCAGCGCGCCGCCGGTCAGGGCGATGGCCGTGGCCAGAGATTGCACTTCGGGAAGAGTAAGCTCCGAATCGGGCCGGATGAGCAGGCAATCGGGATCGTTGACCCACCAGCGGTTATGCATTGGGGCGCGAGTGAGCGTGTTCTGCAGGGCGTTGCGGGTGGATGGCAACGGGGTTTCATCTCGGACAGGTGCCTCGAAACTCATCTCCTTGGGCATCCAGCGAGGGGCTACATCGGCGCCGATGCGCAAAGCGTCGAAAATACCCACCGATGTGCCAATCGGCGCGCCGCAGCCTAGCAATTCCACATCTGGACCGACTGCCTCGCGCAGCGCTTCCAAGCCCATGCGCAGTACCTGGGCGCGGGTTTTGGTGCGATCGCGGTAGCGACCTTTGAGAGCCGCGGCATAGAGGAAATCCAGTTTCAGATAAGGGTAGCCCCATTCTTGCGTAGCAACCCGCAAGACATCACAAGCATATTCGAGTGCATCAGGGTTGGTTAGATCGAGGGCTTTATTAAAATTATTCCAAACGAACCCGGCATTGACAGGTAATCCCCAACGGTTGCGCAGCAGCCAGCTGCGATGATTTTTTGCCAACCTGGATTTTGAGTGCGTAATAAAGGGTGCCAGCCATAAACCTGGGGTAAAGCCTGCTTCTTTTATTTCTCGAGCCAGCGGCGCAACCCCGTTAGGGAATTCAGGATCGAACTCGAACCAATCGCCGATTTGGGCTTCAAAGCCATCGTCGATTTGGATCAGATCGAGGGGCATAGATTCCTTGGTTTCGGTTGCAGCTTTTAGGTTAGCGCGGATTTTTTCTTCAGAGATGTCCTGATAGAAGTGGTACCAGGAACACCAACCGGCCCTCACCCCCTGCCCCTCTCCCTGTGGGAGAGGGGAGTCCGAACGTAGAGAGGACGGGGTGAGGGAATGTTCGAGGGCTACGGCATCAAGATACGGAGCCAAGGGATCTGGATCATCGATATTTACGAACTGGATGCATGCCCAATCGGTGGTAATTGACGAACCGGGGTTGAGTAAGGTCATGTCGCCGTTAGCCCACATGCGCAGCGCGGGATAAAGCGGTTTATCGATGCGTGCTAAGATGGAGCCGAAATGCTGTTTTTGTGAAAGAAACCCGGCCAGAATGCCAGTACGATATTTTCGGTCGCCGAGGATGCCGAACATGTCACTGGCAAAGTAGCCGCGTTTCTTTGGGCGAGGAGTCCCCGCGTTGTGCCACATCGGTGCGGTCAGAAATCCAAGCCGTGTCTGTTGATAGTAATCGCGTGCTCCAAACGCACCTGTATGCGACCAGGACTGCCAGCCGTTGGAGAAGAAGGCCAGCTCTCCGGGGTCAGGGTGCGGACGGATAACACCATGGTCGCTGGGTGGCAGCGAAGGCCGCACCATCACTGGACCAGCCTGGGGAAGTATTCGTTTTTTGGGGAAGAATCCTGCCGAAAGCATTTCAATCTCTTCTATGCGAACAGGTTTTTCTCCCTGGTTGTTGATCTCTACCTTCCAAAGCATCAATGGATGTTGCTCTGGGAGGGCGAAAGTTAAGGTATAAACTAACCCATTTTGATCAGGTCCGATCTCAACCTGAAGTTGTTGCATATCTCCATGAAGAGATGAAACCTGCTCAATAGGTGAGACTTGGGCATTCCGCCACCTATTCAGCGCGGTAAATTTTTTGAGTCCGCGGCGATAACGTATTTGCTGCGATACACCATCCAAGAAAGCTCCATCTTTTTCAGAGCTGTATAGACTCCAGGATGCGGTTTTGGGGTTGAGAGTGAATTGGAGATGTGAGTTTTTTATGATGTAAGTCATTGTTTAAGAAATTGTGACAGCTGACGGCAGACCGCGGTCCGTTCTCCGTGGTCAGCTGTCGTCATTGGCGTAAGATTTGTCCAGTTTCGACGAGAATAGGTAGAACTTTGTTTGCCACTTCGACGGTGGTTGGTCCGAGTCCGCAGGCGGGAGTAATCAGGCTGCGAGTGTTGAATTCGTCGGCATAGATGGTAATACCCCGGGCAGAGGCTTTGTTGCAGATCAGTTCAATGCCGCTTCGTAGCTGATCAGCTAAGCCTTGTGGGGACACGGAATAGATCTCTTCGGTGTTGGGTATGATGCCCCAGGCGATCACACCGCCGCGATCCAAAAACTTACGCAGCTCCTCAGGGTAGAGCGCTAGGTTTTCGATATAACCATAAGCATCCAAATTGAGAATATCCACCTGCGTTTCGAGCAACACAGACCAATCCGTGTTGGCGCAGCAGTGCACACCGGCCAGTGCTCCCGCGACGTGGATGGCTTCGAAAACTTCATCAAGAATGGTGACAACCTGATCGCGCCCGAGACTGATATAGGCTGAACCGAAAGAGGCCATATAAGGTTCGTCAACAAATATGATTACATTGGGGCGGACGGATTTGAGTTGCTGTATCTGCCAGCGGGCGCTCATGGCGGTATTTTTTATTAGGGCATCGGCCAGCAATTCATCGTAGAGAGCGGCACGCAAATTCTGATCGGAGACGGTCAAGCCCATACTGATTGGTCCGGTAACTTGCCCCTTCACCCAACCAGCAGATGTCCCTGATATTTCACTCAGTTGTTTCAACATCGAATAGAAACCGGCAGCGTGGTCGCGTGGCAAACCGAAGTAATCGAGATCTTCTTCCAGGTATGGGGCATAGAATCTCTCCAAATCTGGGGTGATATCTCGAGAAGTATCGAAGGAAATCTTCTGGTTTTTTTCATCCAGAACCAGGGATGGCAGTACCGCGCTGAATTGAGTATACATATTTTCGCCAAAGTTTAGTTTGGAGAGTTGTGGCCAAACGGGAACATCGAGACAGTCAACGATGCGCTGGCAGATATCGGTTGCATCGGTGTGTGGCATACTACCGTTGAGTGTAGTCCAGAAATTGGGGGTGAAATCCATGCCTTACCCCTGCGATTGCAACAGCCGCAACAATGACTGCCGTGCCAGTAAATCGGTGTTGATCATACCCAATACAGTTTTTCCTTGCACCACAGGCATGGCAGATATCTCATAATGCTCCAACTTGCGCACTAATTCCAGGATGGTATCTGACAGGTTGGCAGTAATGACCTCGCGAGTCATGATCTCGGCTAACGGTTGATCGTCAGGGTGACCGAGCGCTGTGGCGCGAGTAATGTCCCAACGCGTCAGTACGCCCTCTAAAGTTTCATCTTTTCCCACCACCGCCAAAATTGAACTAGCTTCTTCGATCATTTGCGAGGCGGCTTGTTGGGCAGTGCTATCTACCTGAATTGTAGGCATCGGAGCCATGATATCAGCAGCAGTACGATCACTCTCGCTGGCAGCAATGCGGCGCACGCTGATCGCCTCGGCAGCTTCGTAAGGCAACATGTCCGCATCGGAAGACAACAGGTCGATCAACTCGACCATATTATTGCGGATGACTTCTTCGCGATAGACTTCAGCAGCGACCAGGCGTTTTTCTGCCAGTTCGGATAATTCGCCAGCGTGTTCTGTGAGCCAACCTTCGACAGCTTCAGCATCACCGAGCATCGCATCTGGAATTCGAAGTTGTTCTGGTGTTTTGATGAGATGTTCTTGCGCGGCGAAAATAACCCCGCCGGAATTGACCAGGTAGTCCGTGGCGATCAGCACGCCGCGCTCGCGGTAGACGGCGCGCTCCATGCGCGCACGCGCAGCCTTGCGTGCTGCCAGGGGCGAGTAGGTGTTAGCACCCTCGATGCTGACCGCCCACTGCCCCATACGGTCAACCGTCATGGATGGATTAGTGGATGGATCAGTGTCGAGATAATGCGCGATAGGCGCCGCGGGGATCAAACAAAATGCAGACTCGCGCAGCAGGTCATTGGGGTCAGTAGAATATTTGACTGGCAGATTCCCGGAAGTTTCGGACGTGATCATTTCGTTGTAGTAGCGACGGGTGACCAGACCGTGCTCTCCCCACATGGCAAAGAGTTTTTCGGTGTCTAATCCTTCAGGAGTGTAGAGATACCCCAAGTAGTCACTGACGCCGATCACCCGCGCAGCGGGGATGCGTTCTTTCAAGATGCGCGCTGCATGCGCGCCTACTGCGCCAAACCCTTGAATTAGGACTGTGAGTTGATTGGATGGCGGCAACTTGAAGTTGGCGAATTGGGGAATCGCCCGCAAGCGCGGCATCTCTTCCAGCAGGGCTTGTAAAGCAATGATGCAGCTTCCAGCCGCAGCACCCAATTCGTCAATGCGGTTGCCGCCCATATCTACCGGTTTGGAAAGGGCGTGATCGAGCCCATTTTCGATGGCGATGGTTTTCATGTCGGCATCGTTTGTGCCTACATCGGGACCAGGAAGATAGATATCTCGGTAGCGATAGATCAGCCGTGCGAAACCGCGCACTACTTCAGTATGCTCCTCGGGGAGAAGCCGATCAGCTACAATTCCAGATTTTCCGCCTCCATAGGGAAGGTTGGCAGCCGCGTTTTTGAGGGTCATGCCCCGGGCTAAATTGTGGATCGCCGCGGGGGTGACATCGGGCAGCATGCGGATTCCGCCCATGGAGGGTTGTCCCATAGCTAAGTTATCTACCACCAGATAGCCGCCAATCTCCAGAGGCGACTCTTCATCCCACATGCAGACCACCAGCCGCGGCCCTAGTACATCTACCTCGATATTCAGTCGCGCCAATCGATCCACATCCAAGGGGCCAAACTCGATGAAGCACTTGTTACCCTCTTTGATGAGACGGTTTTCGAACGTCTGATCATGAAGGTGCTCTTTTAGGAAGGATTCCATTTGTCGTGGAATCATATATTCCTCCAGTTAACTATATTCTATTTACTTATGCAAATTCTGTGCGGCGAGGAACGACAATCCCTTCTCCGTGAGCATCTGGGCCGAGGAATTGCAAGCATCGACTTTGTCGAGGAAGTTGCGTTCCATGGCATCCCAATCGCCCGTTTCGATGACTTCGCTCTTGTCACGGAAATAATCCAGGATGTCCGATTGGTGCTCTCGCTGCTGCTCCGTTTCGGGCAATCCGCCCTCGTGTTTAGCAGAAATGTTGGGGACGTGGTCAGCGAGATCAACCAGTTCTTCGCGGCGGTCGTAGGGTTGGATGACAATGGACTTCCAAGTTTCAGTGATGTGATGCTCAAATCGCACAACATCTTCGAAGCCCAAAGCCTTGCGAAATTCTGCGGTGATCTCCATACTTTCGTTGTTGACCGAGTTGGACCAGTTGAAGCCAATCAATGGGGATGTACCATCATCGCGGCTGAAGAGTTGGGCGCCTATCAGGGTCCAGAAGGCAGCATAGGGATTGTCGTTGCCCATAAAGACAGAGATCTTGAAGTTGATGTCTACACCCAAACGATAGAGCAAATAACCGACCAGCACGGTGCCCGGGTTGATATTGAGTACCTCGCGCAAGCCATATTCGGTGTAATAGTACAGGAATTCATCTAACCACTTTAGCGCATGGGCATTGGGCTGGCCAACGCCGCCGAAATAACCAGCTATGGTCGCCGGACCACCCAGATGAATGTTGGAGCCATCGGTGCCCTTGGTGTCCAGGGTTTCCACGAAAGAACAACCCATGATATCCAACGCAGCAATGATGGCTGGCAGATCACCATCTTCTTCGGACTCTTTCATCTTGCGCACGGCAATGAATCGACCTGGGATTAGGGTGCGATCTTTGATAGCGCTTTCGGCCATCTTTCGCACCCAGGGGAAGTACTGCAAGGCCGAAACTTCCAGCGTGACGGCGAAATCATCCTGGAAGGACATTGCGTCGGCTTTATCCCCAAGGATTTTCTGACGATATTCATCTACAGTGGCGAATGCGCCCTGATCGCGCTGCTCGATCAGCCAATGTAGATCTTTGAGATGTTCGGGTTGCACAGCTTCGACTTTCTTAAGCAAGTTATCAAGCTTGCGGGCTTCACGGTGTTTGGCATTGATCTCTTCGGGTGTGCCGTATTTGGCAACCACGTCGAGGAAATCTTTCATCACACGTGAATCGGGATTGAGTAGAACAGCGTTAATATCTTCTAATCGAGATGCGGGGATTTTCAATCTTTCGAGTAAGTCACTCATGGGTGTCTCCTATAATCTTTTTAACACGAAGACACAAAGTCACGATTTTTCTTGATTTGTGCCTTCGTGACTTTGTGGTGAAAACTATTTCAGCAGATCAAGCAGTTCTTCGTACTCTTCATCCTTGATGGTGAACCAATTTTCTGGAGCAGGGAAGGTTTTATCAGACACTTCTTTGGCGTATTGCGTCAACCCGTTGAGAATGACCTCACCGGCGTTGCCGAATACCTTTGCCATGCGGGGCTTGAATTTGGGGTACAGACCGAACATGTCATGATAGATCAAAAGTTGGCCGTGCGCGTCGGGGCCAGAACCCAGGCTCAAGATGATGCAATCTTCGGCGCGCTCGGTGATGATCTTCGTGACACGATCGGGTACCATCTCCAAGAGAATGGCGAATGCTCCAGCGTTTTCCAGCGCTTTGGCATCATCGATGATTTTCTTGGCCTGTGCTGCTCCACGTCCCTGGACGCGGAATCCGCCCAAAGCGGCCGCGCTCTGTGGGGTCAGTCCCAGGTGTCCCATGGCTGGGATACCCGCACTGACAATGCCCTCGATACGGTCAGCCATTTCGGCGCCCCCCTCGAGCTTGATCGAGTCACAAAATGCTTCAGCCATGAAACGGCCTGCGTTGCGGATGGCGGTCTCCACACTGGGCTGGTAGCTCATATAGGGCATGTCACCCACCAAAAAAACCATGGGCGCACCGCGCCGCACCGCCTGGGTGTGACGAATCATATCGTTCATTGTGACGGGCAGCGTCGAGTCATATCCCAGCATGGTCATTCCCAAGCTGTCGCCGACCAGGATCATATCGATCCCTGCTTTCTCCTGGAAATAGGCTGTGGGATAGTCATAGCAAGTCAGCCAGGAAATGGGCTTTTGCTTGACAACTTTATCGAATAACGTGCGGATGGTAACTTTCTTTCGTTCAGACATTCTTTGCCTCCATGGGTTGAATGCGTAGGGCGGATTTTCGCGAAGCACCATTGAAGAAGGGCAATATCCACCAACAATTTTTGGATAGGTTCTAAACCAAAAACCGCCAGGTTCAACGACCTGACGGTAAGGTTATGGAAATGTATTTGACATCAACATCCCAAATGAATTGCACAAACATTCCAGCCTCCGTGAAAAATGTTTAGCGGCTTGTTCTTTTAAGATGGAAATGCTCATTGTGAATTTATTTTACGTGAAAGTGGGTTGAAGTGCAATATATGGGAAGTCATAGGTTTACCAGAGATAGATCAGATATTGTGTTCTTCGTTAATCTCGTGACAAAAATAACTTGTAATCTGTACAGGATTTGGTGATAATGGTGCTTGGCGTAGCTCTACCGAAGTTCAATTTGGCGCGTTATTTTATTAAAGTTTTGGGGCGGGAAAATTCACATTGTGCCCGCTTCTAAATTATGTAGGACTTGGTTTGGTAACAACGCAGTGGGGTAGTGTTCGCAGAACTTTAGGCTGCGAGACTCTCCAAGGTGATATAAAAATCAAATTCATTTCATAGGAGTAAATTATGACAGCTAAACTCATTGATGGCAAAGCTATTGCCGCAAAAGTGCGTGCAAAGGCTGCTGAAGATACCGCCGAACTGGTGGCACAGGGATTTGCCCCTCCAGGGCTGGCTACAGTTCTCGTAGGTTCAGATCCTGCTTCCGAAGTTTATGTAGGCATGAAGCAAAGAATGTGCAAAAAGCTGGGGATGGAATCTTTTAGCTTCACATTGTCACCCGATTCTTCTCAAGAAGAAGTTGAGAAAATGGTTCAAGAACTGAATGATAACCCCAAGGTGAATGGTATTTTGGTGCAATTGCCTCTTCCTGGGCACCTGGACGATGAAGCGGTATTGAAGGCCATCAGCCCCGAAAAAGATATTGACGGTTTTCACCCGCTCAATATGGGCCGTCTTGCCCAGAAGGGTCGCGAGCCCCTCTTTGTGCCTTGCACCCCGGATGGCTGCATCTATCTGTTGGATGAAGTTGGGGTTGAGTTAGAAGGGGCAAATGCGGTTGTGTTAGGACGCTCTAACATTGTAGGTATGCCCGCGGCTTTGCTGCTGGTCAAACGCAATGCCACTGTGACGATTTGCCACTCCCGCACAAAGAATCTCCCAGAGATTTGCGCCAACGCTGATATTCTTATTGCTGCAGTTGGCCGCGTTGAAATGGTCAAAAAAGATTGGGTCAAGCCCGGTGCCGCGGTCATCGATGTTGGTACACACCGTATAGATGATGATACCAAAGAGAAAGGTTACTACCTGACTGGTGATGTAGCCTTTGATGAGGTGAGCGAGGTTGCTGGCTGGATTTCGCCCTCCCCCGGTGGCGTAGGCCCCATGACCATTGCCATGCTGATGCGCAACACCGTCCGCGCCGCGCAGATTGCCCATGGATTGGTAGAAGTATGAGCCAAAGAGTGTAGTCCAATTGCTCTTTGGCCACCCCAATGTAAGCACATTGGAGTTTAGTGAGGATCACCAAGAAGTATAAAAACTATTTTTGAGAAAGGGATCTGTCATGTCCAAGTATAGAAACGCAAAAATTGATTTCACCCCCATTCCGCTCGAGTTAAAGCATCCTGTCCCCTCGGACATCGAGATTGCTCAGGCACAGCAGCCACTCCTAAAAACAGTCACCACCATCGCTGATGAGGTTGGTATTCTGCCCGAAGAACTCGAAATGTACGGCAATTTCAAGGCTAAAGTCCGCCTGGAAATTATTGATCGTCTCAAGGACGTACCCGATGGAAAATACATCGATGTGACCGCTATTACCCCCACACCCTTGGGTGAGGGCAAAAGCACCACCATGGTTGGTCTCAGTGAAGCCTTGGGGGCGCACCTGGGTAAGAATGTGTTTACAGCCATTCGCCAGCCATCTCAGGGCCCGACCTTTGGCATCAAGGGTGGCGCTGCCGGTGGTGGCTACAGCCAGGTTGTGCCCATGGAAGACTTCAACCTGCACCTGACTGGTGATATCCATGCTATCACTGCCGCCAATAACCTGCTGGCCGCAGCTATCGATACCCGCATGTATCACGAATCTCGTCAGAGTGACGAAGCCCTCTTCCGTCGACTGTGCCCGCCTGCTAAGGACGGCAGCCGCAAGTTTGCCCTCCCGATGATTAAGCGTCTCAAGAAACTGGGTATCGATAAGACCGATCCTAATGACCTCACTGAAGAAGAAATCTCCCGTTTTGTGCGCCTGGACATCGATCCCGAAACGCTGACCTGGCGTCGTGTGGTCGACATCAACGACCGTATGCTGCGCGGCATCACCATCGGGCAAGGACCCAAGGAAACTGGCTTCACCCGAGAAACTGGCTACGATATTACCGTCGCCAGTGAGATTATGGCCATCCTGGCCCTGACCACTGACTTGGCCGATATGCGCAAGAAATTTGGCGACATCGTTGTTGCTACCAGCAAAGCGGGTGAAGCTGTCACTGCCGAGGATATCGGCTGTGCTGGTGCCATGACAGTCCTGATGAAGGACGCCATCATGCCCACACTGATGCAGACCCTTGAAGGCACACCTGCCTTCGTCCATGCTGGCCCATTTGCCAACATCGCTCACGGCAACAGCTCCATCATCGCTGACCGCATTGCCCTCAAACTGGCCGATTATGTGGTCACGGAGTCTGGCTTTGGCGCCGACATCGGCATGGAGAAATTCTTCAACATCAAATGCCGCTATTCTGGCTTGATCCCCAGCTGCGTCGTTCTGGTGGCGACTGTACGTGCTCTCAAGATGCACGGCGGCGGCCCCGCTGTAAAGGCAGGCGCTCCCCTGGCCCCTGAATATACCGAAGAAAATCTCGAACTACTCGAAGCCGGTGGTTCCAACTTGCAAGCCCACATTGAAAACGCCATGAGCTTTGGTATCCCCGTTGTTGTGGCCGTCAATAGCTTCAAAGACGACACCCCTGCCGAGGTTGAACTGGTTCGAAAAATGGCTATCGATGCTGGTGCCGAAGACGCCGTTGTCTCCCGCCATTGGATGGAGGGCGGCAAAGGTTCGGTTGCGCTGGCTGAGGCTGTCGTTGCAGCCTGTGAGAAACCTAGCGACTTCAAGTTCCTTTACCCGCTCAAGGGCACGACCATCAAAGAGAAGATCGAGACCATTTGCCGAGAGATCTACGGCGCTGATGGTGTCGAATACTCTGAAGAAGCCGAGAAACTCATCGAGCTTTACACAAAGTTAGGCTTCGATGAATTGCCCATGTGCATGGCAAAGACTCACTTGAGCATCAGTCACGATCCGCTGCTCAAGGGACGTCCCACAGGCTTCATCGTCCCGATCCGCGATATCCGCGCATCGGTAGGTGCTGGTTTCCTGTATCCCCTGGTTGGCCAGATGTCCACGATGCCCGGCCTACCCACTCGCCCGGTTTACTATGATGTAGACCTAGATCTGGAGACCGGCCGCGTAGTTGGCTTGTTCTAAGTTTCTGAATATCTAAAATGAAACCCTAAAGGTCTTGCGCGGCACTTCAAGCGAAGCGCAGGAGCAAAGACCTTTAGGGTTTTTGTTTTCCAAATCGATTATAATGAGACACGTTTTGTAGGAATTGATTAAATCCAACCCTCATGGTAGATATGGAGCTTTGATGGTCTCACAGCAGCTAGACTTAGGGGAATTAAAATCAATTTTGGAGAAATATGCCCCCGGTGGACGAAACCAATTACTCCCGGCTCTTTGGGCAGCCCAAAACTGCTATGGTTATTTGTCCGAACCCGTTGTGGTTGCCATTGGCAAGGCTCTCAAAGTTCCTCTGGCCGATATTTACGGGGTCATCGAATTCTATACCATGTTCTATAAAGAACCCGTGGGGGAAACCATTGTACGAATTTGTGTCAGCCCGATTTGTACTCAACGTGGAAGTCGTGAGATTCTCAATAGCGTCTGTGAACATTTCGATATCCAACCCGGAGAAACTACAACTGATGGCAAGTACATGGTAGAGGCTGTGGAATGTTTGGGGTTATGCGATTTCGCGCCCTCGGCCCTTGTGGGAGAAGTGCCCGTCTCAATTAGTGCTGGTGCTACGCCCCAAAGCTGGATCCAGTCTCCAGACCCGGCTCCCTTAGGTCATTTGGAAGGCGACCCCTGTTGGTTGTTGGGCAGTTGTGGTGAAGTTGATCCCGCAGAGGTTAAGGATTACGAAGGCTGTGGCGGTTTCATGGGCCTGAAAAGAACTTTACAAAACCCCCCTGAGTTTGTCATCGAAGAGATAACCGAGTCTGGCTTGTTAGGCCGTGGTGGGGCTGCTTTTCCCACAGGCATGAAATGGAAGTTTGCCTCACAGGCAGAGGGTCAACCTAAGTATATAGTTTGCAATGCCGATGAATCCGAGCCGGGCACCTTCAAAGATCGCGTACTTATGGAGGGGTATCCCTTATCGATTATTGAGGGCATGGCTATCGCTGCCTATGCTGTGGGCAGTCATTATGGATATCTCTATATCCGCGGTGAATATATGCGGGCGCAGAGCATCATGCAAAAGGCTTTGGCAAATGCCCGGGCAACAGGATACTTAGGAAAGAATATATTGGATACAGGCTTTGACTTTGATATCGATGTGCGTTCAGGCGCGGGGGCTTACGTTTGCGGCGAAGAAACGGCTTTATTCGAATCCATTGAGGGCAAGCGCGGCTTCCCTAGGTTGAAACCACCCTACCCCACAGATCAGGGATTGTTTGGAAAACCTACCGATATCAACAACGTCGAAACTTTGTGTGCCGCAACCTGGATCATGGCCAATGGAGCGGCTGCTTTTCGTTCACTGGGCACCGAGGGGTCTGCGGGCACAAAGGTTTATTGTCTATCAGGAGATATTGCCAAACCCGGAGTTTATGAATTACCCTTGGGCATCACCTTGGGTGAGATCATCCAAAAAGCCGGCGGCGTACTGGGTGAATTGCGCGGCGTATTGATCGGTGGCGCTGCGGGCACCTTCGCCGGACCCGATGATCTGGATTTGGTGATGAGCTTCGAAGGCCTGGCAGAAAACAAATACTTCCTGGGCTCCGGCGTGGTCAATGTGATCAACACTGACCGGGATATGAAGCAGATTTTGTACAGCCTGGCTCATTTCTTTGCCCACGAGTCCTGCGGAAAGTGCTTCCCTTGCCAATTGGGCACCCAGCGCCAACTAGAGATCATGGAAAAATCTGTCCAGGGGCAGCTCACCAATGCCGATCTGGTTGCCCTGGAAGACGTTGGCTTTGCCATGGCCGAGACATCGATCTGCGGCGTTGGGCAAATGGCTTCCACGGCCATTCTCTCCGCTTGGGAAAAATGTCCCGATGTCTTCGGCTTGGAAGAAAGTTTCAATGGACAAAAATAACCCTGGGGCTGTCCCTGCAGCCTGGCACGAATATAAAGATGGTTGGCATCTGGCCGACGGTGAGGTCATCGAAGAAGCCTTGATCACCATCTATGTCAACGGAGCAGAATTAGCTACCATTATGGCTTCTCCTCTCCAGCAGGATGTCTTTGCCCTTGGATTTATGAAAAATGAAGGCTTGATCGATGATCTATCCGAAGTCGAGATCCTCTTTGTAAGTGAACTGGGTTGCTGTGTAGATGTCTGGCTCAACAGGGAATTCGAGAAACCCGAGCGCGTAATTATTACCAGCGGGTGCGGCGGCGGCGTGACGTTTGATGACCCCAGAGTGGGCATCGATCCCGTTGAGAGTGATACGCGTTTAGAGCCAAGTCGACTTCGAGAAGCATTTCGTCGACTTCAACCGCCCAATAGCCTGTACGCTCGCTCGCGCGGGGTGCATGCTGCCGGATTGTATGACCCGTTGACAGATGAATTGCTTGCCATTGTCGAAGATGTTGGCCGCCATAATACTATTGATAAGATTTCAGGAATCTGTTTGAAGGAAGATATTGATCCCAATGGGAGCATTCTATTGGTCACTGGGCGCATCTCCTCCGAAATGTTGCGCAAAGCTGCGGTAATGGGCTGCCCGATAATCGCTTCGCGCACATCTCCGACTTCAATTTCCGTAGAGATGGCGCAAGCCTGGAATATCACCCTGATCGGTTATGTTCGGGCTGGGCGGATGCGAGTATACAGTTGTCCAGAACGCGTCCAATCCTTGGAGATGGTTGAATTAATTGATATTGGTATCACAGAATAGAGAAGAATCATATGTCTGAAGAATACGTGCAACTTACCATCGATGGCACGCCTATCAGTGTTCCGACAGGGACAACGCTATTGGATGCTGCCAAAGATGTCGATGTTGATGTCCCGGTAATTTGTTATTTTGCTCATACTACGGCTAATGGTTTGTGTCGTTTATGCGTGGTCGAAGTCGAAGGCGCCCGCATGCTGCAGGCCGCTTGTGTAACGACGGTTCAGGAAGATTCTGTTGTGCACACGCGCTCACCCAAAGTGGAGCGCGCCCGCCGCACCATTTTAGAGATGTTGGTATCGACGGTGGATATCTCTGAAAGTCCTGAGTTACAAGAATTGGTGGTGGATTACGAATGTTATCCCGAACGCTTTGAAGGCGGGAAAAAGCGCCAGCCAGCGATCATCGATGACAACCCGGTATATTTGCGCGATTACTCCCAGTGTGTGATGTGTTGGCGCTGTGTGCAAGTCTGCGCTGACGATGCTCAATTTTCTTACGCGCTCAATTTTAGCGGGCGCGGCTTCGATACACAGATTGCCACCTTCTTCGACAAACCACTCCCTGAAACCACCTGTGTCTTTTGCGGAAACTGTATTGGCGTGTGTCCTACAGGAGCGTTGAAAGCCAAACGCGAACATCTTATTGAGCAGGGCGTTGCGCCGGAGAAGGTGATGGAATTTACGAGGTTGAAGGGGAAGAAGAAGAAGTCGCACAATTCTGCAGGCTAGTGTTCTAATTGAATACCCTTGTGTGATAAAACTACCAGACTAAGGCTTCCGCCAGAATATATGGGGTTGGTTGCTCCGCATCCAACCCCATATATTCTGGCGGGAAACTTGCTTGGTGGCTTTTTGCAGAAGAGGCATCCGTGTCCAACAAAAATCCCCCGCTGATCTAAATCGACGGGGGATTTTAAAATTATCGGCTATTGGTTTACTCTCTCATCACCTCTTGTACAATCTCGCGATCATGATTGAACACGCGCACCTGGAACGGCTGTTGGCCGGGTAAGGCGTGAGTGGCGCATCCAAAGCAGGGATCATAGGCCCGGAAAGCCATCTCAATCTGGTTGAGGATGGGATCATCAACTTTTACACCGGGCTTGATTAGCGCCTCAGCCGCTTTTTTGATCGACATATCGATGGCGGCGTAGTTATTGGTTGTGCCCACAATCAGGTTGACCTTGGTGAGGATGCCGCGCTCATCGGTGGTGTAATGATGGGTCAGAGTGCCGCGCGGCGCTTCGACAATGCCGACACCCTCAGTGGGGGTTTCTGTCGGTAGGGTGCGGATGTCTGTGCCAGTGATCTCAGGATCTTCAGCTAATTCCAAGGCGCGCTCGGCGGCGTAGAGCAGCTCGATTAAACGTGCCCAGTGTGTAGCGAGAGTCTGGTGCACCGGCTTGCCGCCCAAGGTTTCGTAGAAACGCTCGTATTCAGCTTGTGCCAGTGGGGTGGCCATGCCGTCCGCAGCATTCAAGCGGCTGAGCGGGGTGGCGCGGTATACGCCAGAATCTTTGCCATCCTTGAACCCTTTCCAACCAATCTCTTTCAGGAAGGGGAATTTAAGATAGGTCCAGGGCTCGACGTGCTCGGCGACCACATCCAGGTATTCATTGGGAGAGTACTTGACGAACTCTGCCCCTTCGGGGTCGACGACGCGAATCTTCCCATCGTAGAAGTTGACGTGATTGTTTTCGTCAACCATGCCCATGTAATAAGTCTGGTGCGTGAAAGCGTCGCTCAACACCAAATCCAGGTAATCCTGGTTCTTGAGCACCACATCATCGAAGAGTTGCAGCGTGAATTTAGCTGTTTCAATGGATTTTGTGGCTATCTCCGCCAATTGCTCACGTTCTTCTTCGGTAATGGCTTTGCTGACACCGCCCACCAATGCGTTCACCGAGTGGATATAGCGGCCGCCGATGATACCGGCAGCTTTGTGATTCTCCATGATCAGGTTCAACGCCGTGGCACCGATCTCTTTGCCAACTTTACGGATCACACCCAAAATATTACGTTCTTCTTTGGGCGCATCAGGACCTACGACGAAGTCTGGTCCGGCCAGGGCGTAGAAATGTGTGGCGTGGTCAGCGACATAGAAGTGCGAATACATCAGCTCGCGGATCTTCTTGGCCGTGGGGGGTGGGTCAACGTTGTAGACTGCATCTCCAGCCTTTGCTGCGGCCATGTGGTGTGCCAAGGGGCACACGCCACAGATGCGCTGGGTGATGCGCGGCATCTCCTCTACCGGGCGGCCTTCACAGAACTTCTCAAAGCCGCGCAGCTCGGGGATGACCATATAGGCATTTTCTAATGCCCCCTTATCATCAAGGAACAGGTCTACACGTCCGTGCCCTTCCAGGCGGGTAATTGGGTCGATGCTAATTTTTGTCATTGTTTTCCATTCCCGTTCCCATATTTCAACTCACTCAAAATAGAGTCGGGCAGATTGAACCGGTAATAAGTGCCCAGAGGATCTACGATGGTATCCATAACGCGCTCGACATCTTCAGTCGTTTTGGCGTCGATGACTGCGGCAATAGCACCGAGCATTTTTGCACCCTGATCTTCCACACCTTCAGGCGGACCGTAGCAGCCCCTACAGGGCATATTGCCCTGGATGCAGGGCAGTCCACAACCGGCGCGTGTTGCCGGGCCAGCACAGATCAGACCTTGTTCTAGGAAGCAGACTTCCGGATCGGCGAGAATCTCGTGGGGGCGTTTGAATGCTTTAATGCGTACGTGTCCATTAGATCTCTTCGTTCGTTCGCATTCATCGCAATTCGTTTTTTTACCTACTCCTATTACGGCTCCCGGTTCGGGCAGTTTGCCTTCCAGGATTACGCCTAAGACCGCGCCGACCTGTTCGGCCACAGGCGGGCAGCCGGGGAGGTAATAATCGACTTCCACGGTCTGATCTAAGGTTTTGACCTGTTCGTAGAAACTCGGCAGGACGATCTCGCCCTCGGGCATCTTGGTAGAGATGCCAGGACGTGTTCCCGCGGAGTTATCCAGAGATGGCGATGTATCGTAAACTCTTTCGAAGATCGATTCTTTATCATAATTGTTGGCCAGGCCAGGGATGCCACCCATGTGGGAGCAAGCCCCGAAGGCTACCATGGTTTTGGATTTGGCCCGCAGCATTTTGGCCAGGTGCTCATTCTCACTGGTGCGTATGGCGCCGTTGAAGAAGCACACGTCGATCTCTTTGTCGGCCATGGCTTCGACATCGCTGTATTTGAAGTCCATAAGGCAGGGCCACAGCACGATATCGACCAGATCGCCGACTTCTACAAGCTTCATGCCCAGTTCAGTGACGGTGATCTCACAGCCACCGCAACTGGCAGCCCAATAAAAAGCAACTTTGGGCTTCGCCATTAGTGCACCTCCGGTTGAGGAGAAAGCAGTTCTAGCATACCGTCGATCTCCTTCTTGATGCGCCCACGGTCGCGCGTGCCAATTTGAACAAACCGCACTCGTCCGCCGGCCATATCCATGCGGCCAAGCATTAGGTTCAAGAGCGTTATTTTGCAAGCGCTAACCAGGGTGCCGCGTTGGTAATGGCACTCCCCTGGCTGGCAGCCGCAGATCAATACGCCATCGATACCAGAGCGCAAAGCCAGCAACGCAATTTCTGGGTCGATGCGGCCAGAACAAGGGATGTGGATCACATGTACATTTTCTGGATAGCTTTCCAAAAGTTCGACATCAGCACTCGCTCTCAAGCACCAGTCGCAGACGAAGGTCATCAAATTCGGTTGGCCATTGTCAGCTTCAGCGACCAAAATCCGCTCTTTCATCTCAGAATTGCTCACCCCTGGGCGTGAGATGGCGCCCGTCAAACAGGCGCTCACACAGGTTCCACAGCCCAAACATTTATTGGAATCTACCTCGGCAACTCGGTCCATACTCCCATTAATTTCTTTAATGATTAATTCTGGCGCTTCATAGGGGCAGGCCATACCACAAATGCCGCACCCAGCACAGAGCCCTTCGTCCACTGAAACAGTTTCCAAGGGACTAGAATATCCAGCTTCAATCGCAAGGTGTTTGACAGCGCCAATCACTTCGGAGATGTGAATTTCTTGTGGACAAGCGGGGAAGCACAGATCGCAGCCGGAACACATCCAGGTTGTGGGGTTGGTAAATGCAGCTTCTTCTCTACCCATCATCACCTGGCGAATCAACCTACGTGGGTTGTATTCAGGCTCAGCCTTCTGTTGGATCATGCATTTGCTGACGCAGGTTCCGCAGGCGAAACATACATCCAGGTGTTCGCCACCAGGGATCAGGCGTACTTGATCAGCGAACGAATTAGTTTTTACTTTTGTATGACTCATTACACACCTCCAATACAGGATCAGCTGTTGTTTGAATTTTGACAGCACAGACCTTGTATTCAGGAATCTTGGCGACTGGGTCGAAGGCACTGTTGGTTAGGGCGTTGGCTGCCGCTTCGGCGAAGTGAAAGGGAATAAAAACTACGCCAGGTTTGATACGATCGGTGACCCGGGTGGCAAGTTCGATCTCGCCGCGCCGGCTGCTGACCGTGACACGTTTGTGGCCATTTATGCCGACTTTAATAGCATCTTCGGGGTGGATCTCCACATAGGCCTCGGGAACCTCTTTGTTCAGCTTCTCGGCCCGACGGGACATGGTGCCGGTGTGGAAGTGGAACATGATGCGGCCAGTGGTCAATGTCAGGGGATAATCATCGTCAGCGCTTTCGGCTGGAGCTTTATATTCAATACCATGGAACTTGCCCAGGCCGCGTGAGAATTTGTCCTTGTGCAGGTACGGTGTACCAGGATGCTCTGCGTCAGGGCATGGCCATTGCAATACGTTGCCGTTCTTCAAGCGTTCATAGGAATAACCGCCGTAAATCGGGGTCAGTGCGGCGATCTCAGCCATGATCTCCTCAGGTGAAGAAAAATCAAAACCCGAGGCTCCCATTTCTTTGGCCAGCATGTTGATGATCTCCCAGTCAGCTTTGCTTTCACCAACGGGTTCGATAGCCTGGTTGACCAACTGCACGCGCCGGTCGGTGGCTGTGAAGGTGCCGTCTTTCTCAGCGAAAGATGCCCCTGGGAGCACTACGTCGGCAATCTCGGCTGTTTCTGTTAGGAAGATATCTTGCACGACCAAGAAATCCAAATTTTTCAGGCATTTCTTGGCGTGGTTGATGTCTGCATCGGCCATAAGGGGGTTCTCGCCCATGATGTACAAGGTTTTGACTTCTCCGCTTCCGGCCAACTCGACCATTTCGGTCACCGTTAGTCCGACTTTGTCGGACAGACCGGTGACTGGGGACAGTAGACCGGATCCGGTCTTCCGTCCTCCGTTTTCCGTCCTTATGCCCCACGCTTTCTCAAATTTGGCTTGGATATCTGGATCGGAAACCTTCTGATAACCTGGGTACACATTCGGCAAGCCGCCCATATCACAGGCACCTTGAACATTGTTCTGACCACGAAGCGGATTGACTCCAGTAGATGGTCGGCCCATATTGCCGGTCAGCATAGCCAGGTTGGCGCAAGAAAGCACGTTGTCCACACCGGTGATGTGCTGGGTGATGCCCATCGAGTAGACAATGCTGGCAGCATCGGCCTCCGCGTACATTTTGGCGGCTGCGACTAAATCATAGGCGGGAATTCCGGAAATCTCTTCGACATATTCAGGCGTAAATTCAGCCACCGCAGCTTTGAGTTCATCGAAACCTTCCGTGCGTTTTTCGATGAAGACATCATCAGCCAGACCCTCGTTGATGATCACATTCATCATGCCGTTGATCCAGGCCACATCGCTGCCGGGTTGTTGTTTCAAGTGCAGATTTGCCAACAGGCTCATCTGGGTTGTCCGTGGATCGACCACAACGATCTTGGCGCCCTTAGCTTTGGCACGCATGATCCTGGTAGAGATCAAGGGATGAGCCTCGCTGGTATTTGAGCCGGTGATCAAGACACAGTCGGCGTCTTCGAACTCGGGGATCGAGTTCGTCATCGCACCACTTCCGAAGGAGGCGACCAGACCGGCCACCGTGGGACTGTGTCAGAGACGGGCGCAGTGATCGACGTTATTGGTCCCGATTACGGCGCGGGCAAACTTTTGTAACAGATAATTTTCTTCATTGGTGCACTTGGCCGAAGTTAGCACGCCAATACTGTCAGCGCCGTGTTTCTTCTGGATACTGCCTAAGTTTTTTGCAACCAACTTTAGGGCTTCGTTCCAACTCACTTCTTCTAATTGACCATTTTTACGGATCAATGGTTTCTTCAAGCGATCTTCATGCCCCACAAAGGCATGCGCGTTCCAGCCCTTGATGCACAGGCTGCCCTGGCTGACAGGATGATCATTGGCTGGTAGAACGCCCACGATCTCTCCATCGATTACTTCCAAATTCAGGGCACAGCCACATCCGCAATACGGGCAAATTGTTTGTATGTTTTTATAATCCATATTTACTCACTATCCCGGTCAAGCCGGAAACCATAAAACTTACCCACGAAGTGCACGAAGAACCACTAATAAACTCACTAATCCTTGGGCCCTTTGTGTAACTTGGTGTTCTTCGTGGATAAAAATGTTTCCATTCCATATCAATACACCAAGTCCGATTCAATGGCTGCATCAGCCAACGTCAGCGTGAAGGGCGGCATTTCATTAATGTCGGCTCCAGGCACATATCCGATCAATTCAGCCACATCCTGGCGCACAAGATCGTAAAGCACCGTCAACGGGATGTCTGCGGGACAGGCCATCTCACACTGGCGACAACCAACACAGCGCGTGGTCATGTGTTGCGCCTTGATCAGGTGATACATGGGGAAATCTGGAGCCAATAAACCTGGCTCGACCCACAACGGGTCTTCCAATGCGCAAGCCTCACAGAAGCACACTGGACAAATATCCCGACAGCCGAAGCACTTGTGACATTTAGTGAATTGCGCTTTCCAGAAAGCCCAGCGTTCGGCATAGGGTATTTGGGCGTATTCCGCCACTATGGGATTGGGCGGCGCCCCTGGGACGGGTTCGCCAATCAAAGTTGATCCTGACCATTGGTCGAGGTTTGGGGCTGGTTCTGCACAAAAACAGAATTCTGCTTCCTCAGATGTACAAGTTACACCAATCACCACCAGGCGATCAGGATCAATCTGATTTCGTTTGGCCATTTCGACCAAAGCGCGCACATCGCAGCCGCGCGCCACCACGCCAAGCTTGGCATCTTTGAAGCGCTTCTGTAGTTTGGATGCCGTTTTCGATAGTGGATAACGCGGGTTCATCACCAATTCTTCCAGGTTATCTCCCTGCTGGAAGAGATAAGGGGCTGCGCCATCTTCGGTTGATCGCAAGGCAACGATGCCATCTAGTTTTTCAAGTTGTTCGGCGACTTTATCGCGAATCTCAGTAATCATCTCAAACCCCCACCAATTCTTCTGCGGCCAAGTTCACCAACTCATCTGTCACAAAGATCGGTTCAACGCTCATCTCAGCAGCGATGGGGCCAAGCTCTCGAACAGTATTCACGAAACTCTTGGTTACTCGGGCGAATTTTGGTGCTTCAGCCGATGATACCCAATCCAGGGTGAAGCGTTCGGGATTGATACCTACGTAACCGAGTAAGTTTTTCAACAGAGGCATTCGCTTTACTGTGCGATGGTTGGCGTTGATGTAGTGGCAGTCGCCGATGTGGCAACCTAGCACCATCACCCCGTCCGCGCCCGAACGGAAAGCCCGGAAAATCATCTCCGGGGAGACGCGCCCCGAGCACATCACCCGGATGGGCAGAATGTTGGCGGGAGATTGCAAGCGCGAGATGCCGGCGTTGTCCGCACCGGCGTAGGAGCACCAATTGCAAAGAAAAGCAACAACTTTGGGTTCGAAATCTTCTTGAATTTGAATGAGTTCCATGTTAAACCGCCACTCCTTCGACGGGCTCCAAAATTTGCTCCAGCAGTCCGTCGATTTGGGCTACGATCTCTTCGTCGGTGAAGTGCAGCGCCGTGATGGCCCCTGAGGGACAGGCAGCTGCACAGGTTCCACAACCCTGGCACAGCGCCGGGTTGACTTCGGCTTTGTCTTCATTGTTTAGCCATATGGCTGTGTAAGGACAACTCAAGATACACTCACCGCAACCCACGCATTTATCTTGCATCACTTCGGCGATGGTCGGTGAGATAGTCACTTCGCCCTGGTTAAAGATGCGTACAACTTCCGAGGCCGCAGCGCCAGCATGGGCAACAGTGTCGGGTACATCGCGCGGCGCTTGAGCGCAGCCAGCCAGGAAGACGCCTGCTGTAGCAGTCTCTACAGGGCGCAGCTTGGGATGCGCTTCGGCAAACCAGCCATCGGGCGTGCGACCCAACCCAAAGGTAGAAGCGATCTGGTCGGCATCTTCGGGGGGTTCGATGGCTGTGGCCAACACCACCATGTCTAGGTTATCTAATTCCATGACTTGGCCGAGTTGAATGTCCTCAACGTCAATAAACAGCTTTCCGGAATCAGGATCAACCGTAACTTGGGATGGGCGCCCTTGGATGAACTGGATGCCTTCTTCACGGTTGCGGCGGTAGAATTCTTCGTAATCCTTGCCGAAGGTGCGCATGTCCATATAGATGTTGTAAACTTCGGCCCCGGTTTTTTCTTTGATCTGATGGGCCTGCTTGAGCGAGTACATGCAGCAAAAACGCGAGCAATATGCGTGCGCCCGTTCGTCGCGGCTGCCCACACAATGGATGATAGCCACTTTTTTGGGAGTCACACCCTCGGCGGTAGTGATCTCTCCGGCAGTCGGACCACCGGCATTGGTCAGCCGTTCGAATTCCAGACCGGTAAGGATATTGGGCGAGGTGCCATAACCGTAATCGGGGATCTTGGTAGCATCCCACATTTGGTAGCCAGTCGCCACCACGATGGAACCCACTTCGATCTCCATATACGTATCTTCTAACTCAAAATCGATGGCACCAGTACCGCAAACATCCACACACTTCTGAGAACACTTGCCTTTGACCAGCCACAGACAGCTGTTGGCGTCGATATTGGCTTTGAGCGGAATGGCCTGGGCGAAGGGGATATAAACCCCGGCGCGCACCCCCAAGCCTTCGTCGAACTCTGACGGCACCAATAAGCGACCTTTTCCACCATGCATCACGCAGGCCTCCGCACACAGGCCGCAGCCGGTGCACAGATCAGTGTGGATGTAGCGTGACTTGCGTTTTACTTGAACTTTGAAATTCCCGACGTACCCTTGTACGTTGACTACTTCACTGTAGTCGAGCAATTCGATGTTGGGATGCCGACCGGCATCCATCATTTTAGGCCCGAGAATTCATATACTACAGTCGAGCGTGGGGAAGGTCTTGTCCAACTGGGCCATCTTGCCCCCAATCGTTGGCTCCTTCTCCACCAGGTAGACGGGATAACCTGAGTCGGCGATGTTGAGCGCGGCTTGAATGCCAGCGATACCACCTCCAACTACCAAGGCGGCCTTGTTGACCGGTTCCTGACGTGGCTCTAGGGCTACATGATGGGCCACACGCAACACAGCTGATCGCACCAGCCGTTTGGCTTTTTCCGTAGCTTCCCTTGGGTCGTCAGTGATCCAGGAGACGTGCTCGCGGATATTGGCCATTTCGAAGAAATAGGGGTTCAGTCCTTCGGCGGCCAATGCTCGTTGGAAAGTGGGTTCGTGCATGCGGGGTGTACAGGAAGCGACCACTACCCTGTTGACGAGTCCATTGCGGATGTCTTCTTGGATGACATCCTGACCAGGTTCGGAACATGTATATTCTGATTGTCGGGAGACAGCTACATGGGGTAATGTTGCCGCAAAATTAGTCACCTCATCTATATCCACCTTGGAGGCGATGTTGATACCACATGCACATATATAAACACCAATCTTCGCTTTGTCCATTGTTCACCTTTATGTTCAAAAGCTGACTGAATAAAAACAGTTATTTTGATGTGATACCAGTAAGGGCTGATAACCAATAATGATCACTTTGTGAAATATATTACTAATCGTGATAGTATGATATTTCACAAATAACCGGCAGTAACATTGCTCTTAAATTTGAGTAACGATCGTACTAGTCAAAAAACTAAGTGGATAACTACGATATAATCACTATAATTATTTGTAAAGGTGTCTTCCTTAATAATCGTTGCAGAAATTACTCTCTCATACCAAACCACTGAAAATGTACATCGGGGTTGGTATTTGGTTTTAATAGTGCACTATCCCTTCATGCTTATGAAAAATTCCCCAGTTTTAAGGAGCGATCATGGATAAATCTCTGCAAGTCATCTTGCAAACTTTTGAAGGTAAAAAAGAGGAAATCATTCCGATTCTTCAAAATGTGCAGGATGCATATAGTTATATTCCAGAGCGTTCTATGACCGATATCGCCCTTTTCACTGGTGTCCCTGAAAGCCAGGTATATGGAGTGGCGACGTTCTATGCGCAGTTCCGTTTTACCCCACGTGGCAAGAAACATTGTATGGTGTGCCGCGGGACGGCTTGCCATGTCAATGGCGCCCCGAGAATTCTCGAGGAGATGGAGGAAGCTCTGGGCATAAAACAAGGTGAAACCAGTGAAGATCTGGAGTATTCGCTAGAAACTGTGGCATGTATAGGAGCATGCAGTTTGGCACCCGCAATTATGGTAAACGATACTGTCGAAGCCAAACTGGATCCTAAAAAAGTGCGCAAGCTTTTCGGTCGGGTGGTGGCAAATGAATGATCTTATCGCCTATCAGCAGGAAGCTGCTTCTGTCTGGGAAGAACTCAATTCCAATGACATGCCTCTTATCACGGTTGGGAATGCCACCTGCGGGCGCTCCGCCGGTTCTATTGATGTGGTGGAAGCCATCCAGGCTGAAACTGCCGAAATTGGGATCGACTGTAATGTCATCGAAGTGGGGTGCATTGGTCTATGCTATCTGGAGCCAATCGTCAGCATCCAGAAACAAGGCCAACCAATGGTAGTTTTTGGCAATGTCACGCTCAAACAAGTTAAGAAGCTGGTCGCAGATTATTTGGTCAACGATCAGATACCCCCGAAGCTGGTTATAGGAACAATTGGGGAAGAAAAAATTGGTGATGTACCTAAACTATTTGAACTGCCTGTTTTGAAACCGCAGGTACGCCGGGCGCTCAAACGCTGCGGCTTCATCGACCCTACCAGTTTAGAACATTATCTGGCAAATAGCGGGTACAGTGGCCTTACGCGCGCTTTTGATGTTGGTCCAGAGCGTATAGTTGAAGAAGTCAAGCTGGCTGGTCTGCGAGGTCGCGGTGGTGCCGGGTTCCCTGCCTGGCGAAAGTGGACTTTTTGCCGAGAAGCCGAAAGCGATCAGAAGTATTTGATCTGCAACGCCGATGAGGGTGACCCCGGGGCGTTTATGAACCGCTCTCTGATCGAAGGGGATCCTCACGCGCTTATCGAGGGCATGATTATTACGGGTTATGCTCTGGGGGCATCGGTAGGCTATATCTATTGCCGCGCAGAGTATCCTTTGGCTTTGGAACGTCTGCGTTTGGCAATCCAACAGGCTGAAGAAAATGGTTTGTTGGGGGTGAATATCCTTGGATCGAGTTTCGATTTCAAGATCAAGATCAAAGAAGGTGCCGGAGCCTTTGTCTGCGGCGAAGAGACCGCCCTGATCCAGTCCATTGAAGGGGAGCGCGGCATGCCGACACCACGGCCTCCATTTCCGGCAGTTTCGGGATTGTGGGGCAAACCGACGATCATCAACAATGTTGAATCTTTGGCTTGTGTTGGACTGATCATGCAAAATGGTGCTGAGTGGTTTGCTGAATATGGCACAGAGAAAAGTAAAGGTACCAAGACCATTGCCCTTGTAGGGAAGGTAGTAAATTCTGGTTTGGTGGAAGTTCCTATGGGTATTTCGCTGCGGGAGTTGATTTTCGATATTGGTGGTGGTGTGCCCGATGGCAAGAAATTCAAAGCTGTACAGACTGGCGGCCCCTCTGGCGGCTGCGTCCCAGAGGAGTTGCTCGATATCCCTGTGGATTATGACTCACTGAACGAAGTGGGTACCATCATGGGCTCAGGTGGTGTGGTTGTCATGGATGAGTCAACCTGTATGGTGGATTTCGCCCGCTACTTTTTAGATTTTGCTGAAAAAGAATCCTGTGGGAAATGTGTTCCCTGCCGTTTGGGTACCAAGCAGATGCTCACCATCCTGGAGGATATTGTTGAAGGGCGCGGCAAACCTGAAGATATTGATTTACTGGAAGAACTAGGCGAAGCCGTCATGGCGGGATCCCTGTGCGGGTTGGGGCAAACAGCACCAAATCCAGTTCTGACCACCCTACGCTATTTCAGAGACGAGTACGAAGCGCATATCTATGAGGGCAAATGCCCTGCAAAACAATGCAAAGAATTCATAACTTACCATATCCTGGATAGCTGCATTGGCTGTGGGTTGTGCTTACGCAACTGCTCATCCAATGCCATCATTGGTGAACCGAAAAAACTTCATTGGATTGAACAGGAACTTTGCCATAAATGCGGTGTGTGCTACGAAGTCTGCCCACCGAAGTTCTTCTCGGTGGAGATCCGCACTGGTGAGTTAAAGGAAGAACCAGCATGACCAAAGAATACAACCTAACTATTGACGGACAAAAGATCATTGCCCAAGAGGGCACATCGATACTCGATGCTGCTCTGGAGAATGACATCTTTATTCCGCATCTCTGTCACCATCCAGACTTGAAACCCGAGGGAGCATGCCGTTTGTGCGGGGTGGAAATTGATGGTGGCCGTATGGTCATGTCCTGTCTGAGCACAGTGGGTGAGGGGATCGACGTCAAAACCGACAGCTCCGAGATTCGCCAGGCACGCACGATTGCCATGGAATTGTTGATCGCCGATCATCACATGGATTGTTTGGCCTGCGCGGCGGCTAACGATTGTGCCTTATTGGATATATCGGCATATTTGGGCATCCAACCAGATCGTTTGGAGAGGTTGCGGCCTTCAGATAAAGGCTTGCCCATCGATGAATCTAATCCCTTCTTCCAGTTTGATCCCAACAAGTGCGTAGTTTGTGGAATATGTGTGCGCACCTGTAATGAGATCGTTGGTTTGGGTGCTTTAGGTTTCATCAACCGCGGCTTCAAGACCGTCATCGGGACTTTTGGCAACAAGCCCTTTACGGAGTCGATTTGTGAATCTTGTGGCGAGTGTGTCGTTCGTTGCCCGGTGGGTGCCCTGGCTCCAAAGACACCCAAATTCGCTGCCCGAGAAGTACAGACCACTTGCGTCTACTGCGGCGTGGGCTGCGGCATCTATTTAGGCGTGGCGGGTGACAAGATTGTTAACGTGCGCGCCGACCGAGAGCGCCCAACCAATGAAGGTAGCTTATGTGTCAAAGGTCGCTACGGTTTCAACTTCATCAACCACCCCGACCGGCTGACCAAACCGCTGATTAAGAAAGATGGTGAATTCGTCGAAGCCGAGTGGGATGAAGCCCTGGAATTAATTGCCAGCAAATTCGTCCAGAGTAAGGGCGATAAGTTCGCTGCCCTGGCCAGCGCCAAATGCACAAACGAAGAAAACTACCTTATCCAAAAGTTTACGCGCGCAGTGATGGAGACAAATACCGTCGACCACTGCGCCCGGCTCTGACACAGCCCTACTGTGGCCGGTCTGGTCACTTCCTTCGGCTCTGGCGCAATGACCAACTCCATTGCGGAAATCGACAACGCTGGCACGCTGTTCGTGATTGGTGCCAACACTACTAACGCTCACCCTGTCATTGGGCAGCGCATGCGGCGTGCCTCTCAGAATGGGGCCAAATTGATCGTCGCCAATCCCAAAGAGATCGACCTCGTGCGGGCAGCGGATTATTTTATTCAACATCGTCCGGGAAGCGACACAGTGCTGCTGATGGGCATGTGCCGCTACATCATCGAAGAAGGCCTGCACGACCAGGAATTCATCGCTGATCATTGTGAGAACTTCGAAGATTTCCAAGAATCTCTGGATGCTTATACTCCTGAATTTGTCGAAGAGATCACCGGTGTCCCCTGGGAGCAGGTTGCTATCGTGGCGCGCACATTCGCTACCAACAAGCCCTCGGCGATCTTCTACGCCATGGGTATCACCCAGCACACTCACGGCACGGATAACGTCATGGCCGTGGCTAACCTGGCGTTGATTACGGGACAAATTGGGAAGCCATCTACAGGAGTCAACCCTCTGCGTGGTCAGAACAACGTTCAAGGTGCCTGCGATATGGGCGGTCTGCCCAATGTCTATCCGGGCTACCAGAATGTAACGATCCCTGAAAACAAAGCCAAATTTGAAAAGATCTGGGGTGGCGAACTTTCCGCTGAGATTGGCCTGACCCACACCGAGATCTTCGATGCTATTTACGATGGCGAAATCACGGCCCTTTACCTGGTTGGTGAGAATCCACTGCTCACCGAGGCCAACGCCAAACATGTGCGTGAAGCCTTGGAGAAGTTAGATTTCTTCGTAGTTCAGGATTTGTTTATTTCGGAGACCGCTCAATATGCAGATGTGATACTCCCGGCGGCGTCATTTGCCGAGAAGAACGGGACGTTCACCAATACCGAGAGGCGGGTTCAGCGTGTTCGAGCTGCGCTTAGCCCCCAAGGCGAATCCAAACCAGACTGGTGGATCACCAGCCAGATCGCCCAGAAGATGGGCGAACCCGGCTTTGATTTCTCTCAACCTTCAGAGATCATGGAAGAGATTGCCTCGTTAACCCCCATTTATGGCGGGATTTCTTACGAGCGCATCGAAGAGGTCGGCTTGCAATGGCCTTGCCGCGACGCGGACGACCCTGGGACGCAGTATCTGCACAAGGGTAAATTTGCCCGCCCCAACGGTAAGGGTCAATTCGTCCCGCTTGAATACAAGAAATCGGCCGAAATTGCAGATGATGAATACCCCTTGATTCTCACTACAGATCGAAGTCTGTACCATTATCACTCTGCTACCATGACCCGGCGCGTGGCCGGTCTGGAAGAACTGGACAGCAACGAGTGGCTTAAACTCAGCCCCGACGATGCAGCGCAGTTCGGCATCGAAGATGGTGAATGGGTCGAAGTATATTCACGGCGCGGGAAGATCAAAGTGCGCGCCCAGGTCACAGACATCTGTCCCACGGGTGTTTGCTCGATGACCTTTCACTTCCACGAGAGCCCCACTAACGAGATCACCAACCCGGCTTTGGATCCGGTGGCCAAAATCCCTGAAACAAAAGTCACCGCCGTTCGAGTGGAAAAGATATAATTCGTAGCTAGACGGTAATTCGAATATCATCGCAAAATGGAGTTACAGCAACCATTCTTGGAAACTGTAGCTCCATTTTTTGTGTAAATTCGGTATAATCAAATTGTTATTGGCAGCAGATACCTATGAAAATTTAGGAGTTTTGAGAAAGAGGTAGATCATGGATCACAAAAAAGTAATTCGCGAAACCCACCTGTTTGAATTTGTCTCCGATGATATTCTCACTTCAATGGCCAAAGTGGCCAAAGAGGTGGATTTTTCCAGAGGTGATTTGATTTTCGATGAAGCAGAAGAGGCAGAGTATTTATACATTCTCTTAAATGGAAAAATTAGTATGGGCGTCAGTTTGACATCCCAACCCACAAATGTAACAGTTTCTGTTGTCAATGCACCCAACACAATCTTTGGTTGGTCTTCAATTGTGACGCCATATCGTTTCACTGCCTTTGCCCAGTGTGATGAGGATACCAAAGTGCTGGCTATTCCTGGCGAAAAGATTTTAGATATACTGCAGCAAGATCCTCCAACCGCTTATACGGTGATGAAGCGACTCACTGAATTGATCAGCAGCCGCCTGCGTGATAGCCGAACCGTGATGCTGCGAACCTTGTAAAGAGATTGATTGTACGTTTGGTGCCCTCGACTTGGTGAGGGTTGTTGATATTTCGAGATGAGAGCCCAATAGTATTCAACTATTGGGTTCTTTTTTGTTGAAATGCCACACAATTAATAACTGATGTACGCAACCTTAACAGAATCTCCCTGGAAATAGGGGGTGGGGTCTTCGCCCCCACCCCCTATTTCCAGGGAAACCTCGCTACGTGTGCGTAACATGAGTTAA
>JACKQG010000445.1_pt1 | contig 60209 bp, 51 predicted proteins | sample 8237621 | NCBI WGS metagenome assembly JACKQG01 (sample SAMN15677084, study PRJNA649215) | marine metagenome | biome: marine; feature: Black Sea; material: saline water; isolation source: suspended particulate matter (SPM) from the Black Sea western gyre | collected 2013-06-09/2013-06-10 | depth... | reverse complement strand
CAGTATGCAGGAAGCTGGTTATCATCAAATAACTTGGGATGCAGATAATCAACCCAGCGGATTATATTTTGTTAGAATGGCTGCTGGTGATTATGTTGGAACACAAAAAGTGTTGTTGTTGAAGTAATAGAATAAAATCAACAACGAACCGACGAAATAAAGCAAGTTCGTAACTTAGTTGTGAAGTTTTAAACTAATCGTAAGGGCGAGTGCAAACTTGCCCTTATTTTTTAATAAATCAAACGGGCTCTAAGAAAGATGTTGCAGATGAAATAAGTGAATTATTTTCAATTACAATTAAATAGTCTAGTCATCTTTATTTTACAAAAAAAACATTCTTATAATAAGTGATAAAGTTAATAAATTTACTGCTGTTATTATTTGCAAGATTATCTATATAGCTAAAGCAAAAATTAAAATTCACTAAAAAAGATAAAATATGGCACATATTAAAATTAAAAAGGGTCACAATATAAGGATTGCAGGTCATCCTGAACAGGTTGTCCACAATACAATTCAGTTGACTCGACTAACAATAATTCCGCTTGACTATAAGGGAATTAAACCAAAATTATTAGTCAAAGTTGGCGATGAAGTTAAAATCGGAACTCCGTTATTTTTCGATAAATTGCAACCATCGGTTAAATTTACATCTCCTGGTGGTGGCACAGTTTCCGATATCAAGTTTGGAGAAAGACGACGAATTGAAGAAATTGTCATCAATTTGAATAAAAAGGAAAGTGCAGAATCATTCAAGAAATATGATGAGTCTTTAATCACAGGATTAAATTCAACCGAGATTAAAGAACAATTGCTAAGTTCTGGATTATGGACTGTCATTCGACAACGACCTTTCTCAAAAATTGCCAATCCAGAATTAACTCCTAAATCAATTTTTGTATCAACTTATGCAACAGCCCCTTTGGCTCCGAATCAGGAATTTCTACTTTCCGAAAATAGTGAAGGATTTCAGTCAGGTCTTAATATTCTCTCGAAACTGACATCAAGTGTGGTAAATCTTGTTAATGATAAAAAATCTGATTTTGATCTGTTTACTAAAGCAAAGAATGTAGAATTGCATACAATTACAGGACCACATCCTGCTGGAAATGTAGGAATCCAAATACATCATATTGACCCAATAAAACAGGGAGATGTAGTGTGGACGATTTCTCCGCAGGATGTTAAGGCAATCGGAGAATTATTTTTGACTGGAAAGTATCCAACAACTAAATTGGTAGCAATAGCTGGAGATGGAGTAGAAAAACAGCATTATCTTAAAACGAGACGCGGAGCAGTTATCAGTGATTTATTAAAGGATAATCCTCTCAATGAAGATGTTAGAATTATCACTGGTGATGTGTTAACAGGAAGAAAAACTACCATCGATAGTGCAGTTGGTTTTTATGACAATTTAGTTACAATTATTCCTGAAGGACGAAAAAGACTATTTATGGGTTGGGCGTTACCAGGATTAAACAGATATTCTCTCTCAAATTCATTCTTGTCAAAACTTCTTGGGAAAAAAGAATTTAGTTTAGATACAAATCAAAATGGTGGAGAGAGAGCAATTGTTCCGTTTGGTAGTTGGGAATCAGTTTTACCAATGGATATTTTGCCTACATTTCTAGTAAAAAGTATTTTGGCTCAAGATATCGACGAGATGGAAAAATTAGGAATTTATGAATGCGATGAGGAAGATTTTGCACTTTGTGCTTTTTCTTGTCCATCTAAGTTAGAAATTACAGAAATCATCCAGCAAGGTCTGGAATTGGTAGAGAAGGAGGGATAACCGCAGATGAAGTTTTTGCGAAAATTTTTAGATAAAATTGAACCTAATTTTCAAGAGGGTGGAAAGTTAGAAAAATTCTCTGCACTTTTTGAAATGTCAGATACTCTTTTATATACTTCGGACAAAGTTACTGATAATGCTCCACATATTCGTGATTCCATTGACCTTAAACGAGCTATGTATATGGTTGTTGTTGCGTTAATTCCGATAGCAATATTTGGGATGTTCAATATCGGCTATCAAGATGATGTAACTCGTTCTATCTTGGCAAACATCTTAGCTGGTGCTAAAGTCTTTTTACCTATTCTATTAGTATCGTATCTAAGCGGAGGATTTTGGGAAGTTCTGTTTGCAACCGTTAGGAAGCACGAAGTCAATGAAGGATTTTTTGTTACGGGTTTGTTAATTCCTTTAATTGTTCCACCAACTATTCCACTATGGATGGTTGCAGTTGCAACAAGTTTTGGAGTTGTCATCGGTAAGGAAATATTTGGTGGAACTGGTTACAATATATTCAATCCTGCATTAGTTACAAGAGCATTTCTATTTTTTGCATATCCCGGAGCGATTTCTGGAGACACGGTTTGGGTAGTTGACGGAGTAACAAAAGCAACTCCACTCGCAACTTATGCTACGGGAAGTGCAACTTCGCACACTTGGTTAGATATGTTTTATGGATTTATTCCTGGTTCAATTGGTGAAACCTCAACTTTAATAATTCTTTTCTCAGGATTATTTCTGATAATAACCAAAATAGCAAATTGGAGAATCATTTTTGGAATTCTGACAGGAATGGTAGGGTTTGCGTATCTCACAAACCTAATGGCATCTGCAAGTAGCAATCCGATGCTTGCTTTAACTCCGCAAACTCATCTGGTGATTGGTGGATTTGCATTCGGTATGGTGTTTATGGCTACTGACCCAGTTTCTGCATCGCAAACTAACGCTGGAAGATGGATTTATGGTATTATGATTGGAGCACTTACTGTCATCATCCGTTCGCTTAATCCTGCATTTCCAGAAGGAATGATGTTGGCGATTCTGCTTGGAAACGCATTTGCACCGCTGATTGATTATTATGTGCTCCGTGGACACATCAAAAGGAGGCAAAAACGCTATGCACAGTAATGCTTACACTTATAAATTTATTATTATTTTAACAGGAATTGCGGCACTACTTTTATCTCTTGCATCAACAGGATTAAAAGATAAACAAGATTTCAATCGTGAAATTGATACAAAAAAGAATATTCTAAAAGCAGTTGGTATTTTTGACAAAAAGATGAAATCTACTGAAGTTGAAGATTTGTTCAACAAGAATATCACTGAAAAATTTGTAACCAAAGAAGGTGTTGAAACTAGTGATAAAACTCAATTACAAGTATTCATTTTTGGAAATGGAGAGTTACCAAAAGGTTATATTCTTCCAATTTCCGGTAAGGGTTTATGGTCAACTGTAAATGGATTTTTGGCTTTGGAACCCGATTTGAATACAATTAAGGGAATCACATTTTACGAACACGGAGAGACTCCCGGTTTAGGTGGAGAAATCGACAAAGATTGGTTTACTTCGAATTTCAAAGGAAAAACGATTTTTGAGGAAGGCAAACTAGTTTCAGTTAAGATTGCTAAAGGACAACTACAAAAACCAAATCCGCATGAGGTGGATGGAATTAGTGGTGCAACTTTGACTACTCAAGGACTTAACGAGTTTATTTTAGAAGATTTACAAAAATATATCAACTTTCTTAAAGGATAGAATATGGCAAGTAAAAATTTAAAAGTATTTTCCGACCCGTTAATTACAGATAATCCAATTACCAAGCAGGTTTTGGGAATTTGTTCTGCATTGGCGGTAACGGTAAAAGTAGATACAGCTTTAGTAATGACGGCTGCTCTTACTTTTGTGTTAGTGTTCTCCAACATTATCATATCATTGTTGAGAAATCTTATTCCTACAAAAGTCAGAATAATCGTATTTCTTACGGTCATCGCATCTTTAGTGATTTTAGCAGACCAAATTCTGAAAGCTTATTTATTTGATATAAGTAAACAATTATCAGTTTTTGTCGGACTGATTATCACAAACTGTATTGTTATGGGAAGAGCAGAAGCATTTGCAACTCAAAACGGAGTTAAAGATTCAGCACTTGACGGACTAGGTAATTCCTTCGGATATGGCGTGATTTTGATTTTAGTTGCTATGTTTAGAGAAATCTTAGGTAGCGGTACCTTTTTAGGATTTAATGTTATTCCTCAAGCCGCGTATAACGCTGGTTATGAGAATATGGGATTGATGTTATTGGCTCCGGGAGCGTTCATTGTTTTGGGATTAATTATCTGGGTTCAGCGAACTATAACTGGATATACGGAGGAATAGAAATGGAATTTTTATCACATTATTTAAGTATAGCTACAGAATCAATATTTATACAGAATATTCTGCTATCTTCATTTTTGGGGATGTGTTCATTTTTGGCAATTTCAAAAAAAGTGGAAACATCATTCGGACTTGGATTGGCAGTTATATTTGTTAACGGAATTACTGTTCCTGCTAATTGGATGATTCGAAAATATTTACTTGAACCCGGTGCGTTAAGCTGGTCAAATATCGAATCGCTACAGAACATTGATTTGAGTTTTCTAACTTTTATCACATTTATTGCTACGATTGCTGCTATGGTCCAACTTGTTGAAATGGTATTGGATAAATTTAGTCCTACATTATATCAAGCTTTAGGAATATTTCTTCCGTTGATTGCTGTAAACTGTGCAATTTTGGGTTCATCATTATTTATGGTTGAGCGAGATTACAATTTGGGTGAATCAGTTGTATTTGGTGTAAGTGCTGGATTTGGATTTTTCTTAGCTATCATCACAATGGCTGCAATACGATACAAATTGAAATATTCCAATGTGCCAAATGGTCTTAAAGGGCTTGGAATCGCAATGATTTTGACAGGGTTAATTTCAATGGCGTATATGTCTTTTTCCGGAATAAATTTATAAGAAAGAGTTTTTATGATTATTACTGTTGCTAGTGTAGTTGTTTTTGTTTTTGTGATTGTTTTATTGGTAACTGTTTTAAGTTTTGCTGAAAAAAAACTGTTACCTCAAGGCGATGTGAAAATTCTAATCAATAAAGATGAAGATAAATCTCCAATTGTCAAACCTGGAGGAAATCTTCTTACTGCTCTCACCAGCGAGAAAATATTTTTACCATCAGCTTGCGGTGGCGGAGGAACTTGTGGAATGTGTACTTGCAAGGTTTTATCTGGTGGAGGGAAAATATTACCTACAGAACTGGGCCATATTTCTCGAACTGAAGCTAAAGAGGATTGGCGACTTGCTTGCCAAGTTAAAGTGCGTGAGGATATGGATATCCATATTCCAGAAGAGATCTTCAATATCAAAAAATGGGAATGCACGGTGCGGTCAAATTATAATGTCGCTACTTTTATCAAAGAGTTAGTGCTTGAGCTCCCAAAAGGTGAAAATCTCGATTTTAAAGCAGGTGGATATATACAAATTGATGTTCCTACTTACGACATTTCATTCAATGATATGATAATTGAAAATGAATATCGAGAGGATTGGGATAAATTCAATTTATGGGATTTACATCATAAAAATGATGAACCGATTTTCCGAGCTTATTCAATGGCGAACCATCCAGCAGAAGGTAATATTGTTATGCTAAATGTTCGTATTGCAACACCACCACCAAAACTGTGGAATGAAGCACCTCCTGGAATTTGCTCAACATATATCTTCAATTTAAAACCTGGAGATAAAGTGATGGTTTCTGGTCCTTATGGTGAATTTTTCACAAAAGATACTGACAGAGAAATGGTATTCATCGGTGGTGGGGCTGGAATGGCTCCAATGCGTTCTCATATTTTCCATTTGTTGAAAACAGCTAAATCCACGCGTAAAATTTCGTTTTGGTATGGAGCTCGTTCATTGAGAGAAATGTTCTACCACGATGAGTTTTTGGCTTTGGAAAAAGAATTCTCGAATTTCAATTACAATGTTGCTTTATCTGAACCGATGAAAGAAGATAACTGGGAAGGTCCAACTGGATTTATCCACAGCGTTCTTTATGAGAATGCGCTCAAAGACCACGACGATCCTACAGAAATAGAATATTATATGTGCGGGCCACCATTAATGATTGATGCAGTGGACAATATGCTCTATAATTTGGGTGTTGAGCAAGAAATGGTAATGTACGATAAGTTCTAATGAAATTTAATTTGATCCAATTAAATTTGTCTAAGGTTCGATTGCTACAGATGGGCTTTCTTCTTATTGGATTATTAATGTTTTTTGTGTGTAAGTCCATTCCAGAAGAAACAGTTATTATTGGTAAAACAATGGGAACTACTTATTCCATTCGTCTATCTGGAGTTTCTTTGTCAGAAAATCAAATTGAAGAAGTTCAAGCAAAAGTAGATTCAGTTCTTGATGTTATAAATCAGCAGATGTCCACCTATATTCCAACGAGTGAAATATCTCGATTCAATAAAATGAAATCGAAGAAAGATATAAAAGTCTCAAGTGGTTTTTATCAAGTTTTGCAAAAGAGTTTAGAAATCTATAATTTAACCGATGGAGCTTTTGATGTAACTGTTCATCCGTTGGTAAAGTTGTGGGGATTTGGAAATCAGCGAGCACGGTTAATTCCACCTAAAGATGATAGAATATCTAGCTTGTTATCTGAAATTGGTTCAGATAAATTGCAAATATTGGGAAATAATGAAATCGTAAAATCTGAACCAAATCTAGAAGTGGATTTAAGTGCAATCGCTAAAGGATATGGCGTTGATTCTGTTGTAGATTTATTACAGTCATTGTTTTATAAAAATGTAATGGTGGAAATTGGAGGAGAAGTCCGGTGTACTGGAGAAAATGCAAATGAAGAACAATGGCGGATTGGGATTGAGTATCCATCGAGTGAACATTTACCTAATCAGAAAATATTGGATGTTGTGCATTTTAATACAAAAGCAATGGCAACTTCTGGTGATTACCGCAATTTCTTTGAATTTGATGGAAAAAGATATTCTCATACAATTGACCCCAAAACTGGATATCCGGTAGAAAATAATGTGGTTAGTGTAACGATTTTATCAGATGATTGTATAACAGCAGATGCTTACGCAACAGCACTTATGGTAATGGGAAAAGAAAAAGGAATGAAATTTATTGAGTCACTAGAGAATACTGAATGCTCAATTGTAGAACTTGATGAAGAGGATAGTTTTAGTATCTTCCAAAGTTCTGGATTCGGTAAATTCTTGAAAAAATAAATGTTTCAAAATAAAGTACCAAGAACCCAATATCCAGCGTCAAGTATTGAGCTTATTTTCACATTTTTTGGTTTCATCGGATTTACAGGAGCAATCAGCACCTGTATTACTGCAAGAAGTATTCAGTTGTTTATTTGACACTAAAGTACCAATGCTCAACAACAAAATTGCCAATCCTACTACGCCAAGTGTTAATAATACTGTTATCATAATGTGTATAAATTTATAAATAAATAAGTAAACAAAAGTAAGGACAAATAAAAATGAGAAAAAATATTTTAAAACTAATTCCACTAATGGTAATTATGCTACCAAGTTTTATGTTCGCTTCGAGTGGAGGAGAACATCATCTTGGCAATGAATTACCTCTTTTCAGCATAATACCGTTTGTGGGAATTTTATTATCTATCGCGGTATTACCATTATTAGCTCCACAATTTTGGCATCATAATTTTGGTAAGATATCTGCATTTTGGGCTTTGATGTTTCTTATTCCATTTTGGATGTGGAAAGGTTCACACGATACTGCTTATGAATTTTTGCATGTGATGTTACTCGAATATGTCCCTTTCATCATTTTACTTTTAGCACTTTTTACAGTTTCGGGTGGGATTAGATTAAAAGGTTCACTTGTTGGTTCTCCAAAAGTCAATTTGATTATTTTGATAATTGGTACTGCTTTAGCATCGTGGATGGGTACAACCGGAGCAGCGATGTTACTTATTAGACCATTAATTCGTGCTAATAAATGGCGTAAACACAATGTGCATGTAGTCATCTTTTTCATATTTTTGGTAGCAAACATCGGAGGTTCATTAACTCCACTTGGAGACCCTCCATTATTTCTAGGATTTTTGCACGGAGTCAATTTCTTTTGGACAACCAAAGCGATGTTGGTCCCGATGTTATTTACAGTAGCAATTTTGTTGGTTGTATTTTTTGTATTGGACTCATTCTACTACAAAAAAGAAACAAATTATCCTGATAATACTAACGGAGAAAAATTTGGAATAGAAGGAAGTATAAATTTCGTTCTACTCATTGGTGTAGTTGCATCGGTTTTGATGAGTGGTTTTTGGCACCCGCAATTTGGATATTCTATAATGGGAATTCATCTCGAATTACAAAATATTTTAAGAGATTTATTGCTTCTTTGTTTAACAGTTTTGAGTTGGAAGATTACAAAATTAGAAATCCGAAAAGCTAACGGATATACTTGGTTTCCGATTTTAGAGGTTGCTAAATTATTTGCAGGGATATTTATAACCATCATCCCGGCGATTGCTATTCTGAAAGCAGGAACTCACGGAGCGTTGAAAAGCGTTGTTGGAGCAGTTACAGATGGAAATGGAAATCCGATTGATATGATGTATTTTTGGTTAACTGGCATACTCTCTAGCTTCTTGGACAATGCACCAACTTATCTAGTTTTCTTTAATACAGCCGGCGGAAATGCAGAAACTCTGATGACGACATTGAGTTCTACATTGCTTGCTATTTCTATGGGAGCTGTTTTTATGGGTGCAAATACTTATATTGGAAATGCACCGAATTTTATGGTAAAATCAATATCTGAAGAAAATGATATAAAAATGCCAAGTTTCTTTGGATATATGGCTTGGTCGGTTGCTATTTTAATCCCGATATTTGTTGTAGTTAGTTTGATATTCTTTTAGGAGGTTCACAAATGTTTAATAATATACTTTGCCCGACGGATTTAAGTCCACGAGCAGAAATGGCAGTAAAAAAAGCAGTACAAATGGCACATCAATTTAATTCTAAAATTACATTATTAAATGTTCATGAAGAATTTATGAATAAGGACGAGATGGAAATGCTTCGTGTTAGTGTAGAAAAAATGCAGGATAAATTTAAGGAAATCGCCCTTTCTGCACGAGAAGATATGAAAACTCTTATTCATAAGTTACACGCAGAAGATATTGAAGTGGCTTTTTTGCTAAAGGAAGGTAAATCTTCTTCTTCAATTATAGAAACAGCTAAATCTATTAATGCAGATTTAATCGTAATTGGCACAAACGGAAAACCTAGTTTATCAGAATTTATTTTAGGTACAACAGCTGAATATGTTGTTAGACATTCTGAATGTCCAGTTTTAGTTGTGCCTAATGCTTCTTGAAGTACATCCAATTAGAGAAATAATTGGAGGATTATTTAAGTTAGTATATTTTATAAATCATCAGTTATAATTCATAAGTAACGCGTTTTATCTATGAGTAAACCAAATTACAACGCAAAACAATTAGAAGCTATCAATCATCCACCTGCACCTTTGTTGATGATTGCTGGTGCTGGAACGGGGAAGACTACAACTATTGTTGGTAGGATGGCGCATCTCATCCGTGACATTGGGGCAAAGCCAGAGAAGATTCTTGCACTAACATTTACAGTGAAAGCGGCAGAGCATCTAAAAAATAAACTCGAAGATGAAATTGGTCCTGATGGTCAGAAAATATGTGCTTCTAATTTTCATTCATTTGCACAATCTGTAACAGAAGAATTTACTGACAAACTTGGATATTCCACATCTCCAAGAGTGATGAACGATTCTGATATTTACTTTTTATTACGAGAGAAGTTTGACGATTTAGACACTCTTAGAAGTGCAGATTTAAGAAGAGATCCAATAAACGCTATAAAATACTTCAAAACTGTATTTGATAGATTTAGAGATGATTTATTAGGGATTAAAGATCTACAAAAACTGAAAGAAGAAAGTCTGAATGAAATCTCTAACATTGAAGATGACAAAGAAATCAATCGAATTTACAAATTAGCTGATGCAGTAGATGTATTTCCATTATATCAACAATGGAAAAGAGAAAATAATCAGATTGATTTTGGTGATATGATCTCCAATCTTTGGGAACTATTGAACAAAGATAAAGATGTTTTAGAAATTCTTCAAAATCGTTTTGAACATATTATTATTGATGAATTTCAAGATAATAATTTTGCATTAAGTCGTATTATCCAGAAAATTGCTGAACCACAAAATAGCATTACTGTTGTTGGAGATGACGACCAATGTATTTATTCGTTTCGTGGAGCTAATATCCAAAATGTACACAATTTTGATAGTACATATTCTTCTCATAAAAAATATCAAAGAACCGATTTACTGCAAAATTACAGATCAATTCCTGAAGTATTAAAATTTGCAAATTCCATAATTTCTGAAAATCCCGAAAGAATGGAAAAAGGAGATTTGTTCTCTGAATATCCTTCTGGAATAAAGCCACTTCTGGGTATTGGTACACCAGAGGAACAGGAACATTTTGTTATAGACAAAATTAAGGAGTTGTTGTCGGATGGTGTATCACCAGGAAAAATTGCAGTTTTGTGCAGAACGCATACTAAATGTTCTAAAATTGCCTATCAACTATTACTAAATCGTATTTCTACTGATTATCATTTTGACAAATTGTATAATCAAAAATATGTAAAAGATATATTGGCTTATTTCAACATTATTACCGATACAGGATTGTCTTCTTTGTCATTAGTTAGAATTTTGCAAAAGCAGTTTTCTAAGGAAACATCTGCCGAAATTACAAAACAATATAAAATGTATAAAGAACAAAATTCTTTACTAGATTGGTGTGCAAAAACTAAGATTAACATTCCAGTTGAAGTAGGAAACTTTGTAGATGAATTAGTTCATCTTAAACAAATATCTAAAGGGTGGAATATCACAACTGTATTTAGAGAAATTTTGAAATTCAGCAGAATTCTAAGAGATTACAACCACAAAGATATCCAGTATGTAAAAAATATACAGTGTATAATCCAACTACAGAGAATTGTTGAGGATTTTAGTATTGGATATTCTCATTCTGTTTTGGATATGTTTGTTCGATTTCTTGATGTGATGCTAGATGTAAACGAAGAAATATTGGATATGGAACAATTCAGTAATACTAAAAATTCAGTTCAAATAATGACTGTCCACAAGGCCAAAGGTAAAGAATTTCCGTATGTGTTTATTCCCTATTTGGGATCTGGTGGATTTCCACTATATCCAAAAACTGCTCAAACTTCAGATCATTTACCTGTTTCTTGGAGAAAATGGGATGCAGGCGAAAGAACTGACAAAGAACTTCATTACGAAGAAGAACGAAGAATATTTTATGTAGCAGTTACTCGAGCTGAAAAGGGATTGTATTTAACAGCACCTGAAAAAAGGCAATCAGTTTTTGTTAAAAAAGTAAACTCAGAAATAGTTGACAAGGAGTTATTAAAAATGGGAGAAAGTGTATCTAACATTTATGAAGATATTATAGCCGAATTTCAAAATCGTTTAATCATTGAAACATCTTTAGAACATTATGAAATAGCAAAGCAAATCGTTGATGCAATAAGTAATCTAAAATCTTTAGAAAATGGGATAGATCCCGTTTGGAATAATAATCCATTTAAAGCAGAAATTGAAGGAAAACTAAAAATTGGAACTGTTGATAGTTTACCAACTAAAAAATTGAGATTATCTGCGACACGGATTAGAAAATATGATACCTGTCCATTGCAATATAAATTTAGTGAGATAGATAATATCCCAGGTCAATCTCAAAAACCATATTTTCAACTTGGAAATGTAGTCCATAAAGTGCTCGAAATATTCCATAATGAGGGTTACACTCAAAAAGATGATTTATACAGATTGTTGGATGAGAATTGGGAGTCAGGAGGTTATGTATTTGAACAAGAAGAAGAACAGAATAGACATGATGCAAAAGCTATGATTGATAATTATTTTGATTATTTGAAAAATAATAAAGTAGATTTATTTTCTAGCGAGAAACTGTTTTCATTTCCATTATCAAACTGCGATGTTTCTGGTAAATGCGATAGAATTGATGTGGACGATTCAGGAGCAATCAAAATAATTGATTACAAAACTTCTAAATATCAGAAGTCAGAAAGAGAATTGAAAAAAGATATGCAAATGGCGATTTACGCGATGTATGCTCAAAAAGAAAAAACCGAGAGTAAAAACGGAAAATCTCTTGGTGAACTACCAGAAGAACTCACACAATTATTTTTAAGACACGAAAATCCAGCAGTAACAGTACAATTTAATGATGAAGAACTAACACTATTTAGACAGAAAATCGAAGAAATAGCACACTCAATTAGAAAAGGAGAGTTTGATCCTTGTAAAGGAAATCATTGTCAATATTGCGATTATAGAGACTTAGTTTGTCCGTTGTATGATGCTTGAATGTTTAGTATTGATAAGCATTAATTTTAATTTCCTTTTTTAGTTCACCATTATCAATCTAAAATTCCCATCGATATTTTTGTTAAATTTATACAATTGAGGAAATAAATGAAAATCGGTCTAATTGGACTTCCAAACTCAGGTAAAACAACAATCTTTAACGCACTCACAAATTCAGAGAGTGAAGTAACTGCTTACGCAAACACAAAGGTTGAACCAAATCAATCTCAAGTTAAAGTAGGAGATGAAAGAGTTGATAAATTATCTAAAATTTATCAACCCCAAAAAACAACTTATGCTAATATAGAAATGATTGATTTTGTTGGTTTGTCAACAGAAGAAAAAAATGGAGAGTTATTCTCTGGTACAGCTGTCCCGTTGATCAAAAATACAAATGTTCTTGCGTTTGTTATTCGTAATTTCGAGGACTCAATGGGGAATTCTCAAAATCCAATTTCAGATGTAGAAACGATTATCAATGAACTTTTGTTATCAGATTTGATACAAGTCGAAAGTAAACTTGATCGAATTAATCACACTATCCAAAGAGGGAAAAAGACAAACGAATTACTTATCGAACAAAATATATTTAACAAACTTTTGAATCAGTTAAATTCTGAAACACCTTTAAGACATCTTGATTTAACAAAAGACGAAGAAAAATTAATTCGAGGATATCAGTTCTTGACAATGAAACAAATGATGATAATTTTAAATTCTGATGAAGATAATTATGGAAAATCAAAAGAAATAATTACTGTACTTGAAGAGAATCATCCTACAATTGAATTTGCTGGTAAATTCGAAATGGAATTATGTCAACTTGATGATAAAGATAGTGTATCAATGTTTATGGAAGATATGGGAATTTCTGAATCGGCTACTAACCGTTTAACAACACTTTCTTATGATGTTTTAGGATATATCAGTTTTTTCACCGTTGGGAAAGATGAAGTGAGAGCTTGGACTATCAGAAAAGGAAGTACTGCTCAAGAATCTGCTGGAACTATCCACACCGATTTATCGCGCGGGTTTATACGAGCTGAATGCTTTCATTATAAAGACATACTTGAAACTGAAAGCGAGAAAATACTCAAAGAAAAAGGTAGGTTTCGTTTAGAGGGGAAGGATTATATTGTTCAAGATGGAGATGTAATGAGTATTCGTTTCAATGTGTAAGTAATTCAATTTTGATTAATTGCTCTAAAAGGGATAATATCCCATATTGTAATCAATAGTAATATTCTAAGTTAGAGAGAATGATGAAAATATTTAGCACAATAATTATAGTTATTACTAGTTTACTTTTTAGTAAATATCCAGATGCTATCGGCAGGAATGGAGCTGTATCTTCTACAAGTCAATATGCTACAGAAGTTGGTATTGAGATTTTGAAAGATGGTGGAACTGCAATCGATGCTGCAATTGCAGTGGGATTTGCTCTTTCAGTTACACATCCGGGAGCAGGAAACTTGGGTGGCGGAGGATTTATGGTTATCCGATTTGCTGATGGAACAGTTACTACTATAGATTTCAGAGAAACTGCTCCTGCTCTTGCTTATCGTGATATGTTCTTGGATGATAGCTTAAATGTTATTCCCGGAAAAAGTTGGATGACTTCTTGGGCAAGTGGTGTTCCAGGATCTGTAGCAGGATTTGGTTATGTCCACGAGAATTACGGAAGTAAAAAATGGAAAGAACTTGTTTCTCCCTCAATAAAATTAGCAAAAAGTGGATTTCCATTAGATTATCTGAATGTTCTAACATTAAATGGATACAAGAGTTACTTAGCTTTAGACGAAATTTCAAGAAACATTTTTCTAAACGAGAATGATTGGAAACTTGGAGATATTTTCAAACAACCTGATTTAGCGAAAACTTTGAAGCGGATTTCTAAAAAAGGATTTAGAGAATTTTACGAAGGCAAAACTGCCACAATGATACTTGATTGCATGAAAAGAACAGACGGTTTAATTTCTCCAGAAGATTTGCTAAATTATTCAGTTATAGAACGAAGTCCCATAGAGTTTGATTATAGAGGTTATACTGTTTATTCTATGCCACCAGTTTCATCCGGTGGAATTGCTTTAGCACAAATCTTAAATCAACTTGAAAATGTTGAATTTGGAGAGTTTCCATTCCATAGCGCTCAACATATTCACTTTGTAGTTGAAGCAGAAAAACGAGCTTTTGCAGATCGCTCATATTTCTTAGGTGATCCTAAATTTGTTCAAATTTCACAAGACACTTTGATTTCTCAAACATATGCAGATTTTCGATGGACATCTGTTGATACACTTTTATCTACCAATAGTTCGGAAATTGGTTATGGTGAGTTCCCTATAATAATTAAAGAATCTGACGAAACTACACATTATTCAATTGTTGATAAATGGGGGAATGCAGTAAGTACTACTGTTACTCTTAATGGTTGGTACGGCTCAGGTATAACAGTTGATGGAGCTGGATTTTTGCTGAACAATGAAATGGATGATTTTTCATCAAAACCTGGGCAACCAAACACTTATGGATTGATTGGTGATCAAGCAAATTCAATTCAACCCAATAAAAGGATGTTAAGTTCAATGACTCCCACAATTGTAGAAAATCTTAATGGAGAATTATTGATGGTTGTAGGTGCAGCAGGTGGATCAAAAATTATAACAACAGTAGCTCAAATTATTTCAAATGTTATAGATTTTGAAATGAATATAGATGAAGCTGTTGAAACACCTCGGTTTCATCATCAGTGGTTACCTGATTTGCTTTTTGTAGAATCTGCAGGATTTTCTCAAGAGACAATCAATTTACTTTCATCAAGGAGTTATACTATCGATATGATGCGAGGTACAGCAGAAGCAAATTGTATTTACTACGATTCAGAAAGAAAATTGGTAATGGGTAGCGGAGATAGCAGAAGAGGAGCTAATGCTCAAGCTTACTAATGAAATTTGATAAAACAATATTAAATTGGTTTGTAACTTTTGTTTCTGTATTCTCATTACTAATACCGCAAGAGCATTTATCAATTCACATTAGAGAATTACTACAAAATAAAAACACAATTATTGATTTTGAGAAAATAGATTTAGATGCTAAAAATATCAAAACTCCAGAAAGATATCAAACAGTATTAAGCCGAGAAATCGTCGGATATTTACCCTATTGGATGTACTCAGAATATCCCAGTTTACGATATGATTTATTGTCTCAAATTAATTACTTTTCAGCTGAATTGGATTCTTATGGTAATATTACAAATTATCATAATTGGTTGTCTTCAGATTTAGTCGAGTTTGCACATGATAGAAATGTAAAAGTCAAATTATGTGCTACCTTGTTTGGTAGTTCATCTTTAGAGAATCTGCTTGGAAATCCTCAAAACCGAACAAATGCTATACAAAATCTATTATCTGCAGTTTCAGAAGTTGGTGGTGATGGTGTGGATATAGATTTCGAATTACTTCCTTCAAGTATGCGGGATAGTCTAAATGTATTTATGTTAGAATTAGTAAATACTTTTCATGAGAATATTCCAGGTTCAATCGTTACAATGGCAACCCCTGCTATTGATTGGTCAAACGCTTGGGATTTTAACTACCTTGCTCAAATAACTGATGGACTATTTATAATGGGTTATGATTATCATTGGTCGAGCGGACCAACTGCAGGGCCTGTAAGTCCTTTAGGTGGATTTTACTATGACTTAGACTATACAGTTGTTGACTATTTGGACGAAACAAATTATCAAAGTGATAAAATAATTTTAGGATTGCCTTATTATGGATATGATTGGCCAGTAATGGATAATTCGATCTATTCACAAACAACCGGATCTGCTACTGCTCGAACTTATGCTAATATCCAAAATATGTTGGGTGTTGAATCGCTTTTTAATGAATCAACTTCATCCTCTTGGTTTGTATATCAAGATACAAATTGGAGACAATGTTGGTATGACGACAGCTTAACCCTTTCAATCAAATATCAATATGCTGATGTAAAGGAATTATCTGGAATTGGAATGTGGGCATTAGGTTATGATGGCAATAATACTCAACTTTGGGATGCAATTTACAATCAATATTTTGAATGTGTAATCGGAGACCTAAACCAAGATGATACATTTGATGTTTATGATATTGTACAAATTATAGATTTTATTTTGGAAAGTGACTCAATTCCGAATGAATATGAATTTTGTGCAAGTGACCTAAATCAAGATTCCATTATCAATATCGTAGATGTTGTTCTGCTATCCGATCTTATAAACAGATAATATTTAAATCTTCCACCAACTGTCATTATGGCGCACATTAATTCTGTGGCACATTTCTTGTTACGGTTAAATCAGAAAATAATTAATAATTTAATAAAATGGAGAAATTATGGGAAAAATAATTGGAATTGATTTAGGAACTACAAACTCTTGTGTTTCTGTGATGGAAGGTGGAAGTCCAACAGTAATTCAAAATGCTGAAGGTGGAAGAACAACTCCATCCGTAGTTGCTTTTACGAAAGATGCGGATAGACTAATCGGCCAACCTGCAAAAAGACAAGCGGTAACAAATCCAGAAAATACAGTATTTTCGACGAAGAGGTTTGTTGGTAGAATGTACAATGAAGTTGGAACAGAAATTGAAGAAGTGCCTTACAAAATTATTAAAGGTAAAAATGGTGAGGTAATGTTTAAAATTGAGAACAAGGAATACAAACCACCAGAAATTAGTGCAATGGTTCTTCAAAAACTCAAACAAACAGCTGAAGAGTATCTGGGTGAAAAAGTAACCGATGCTGTGATTACAGTTCCTGCATATTTTAACGATAGTCAACGGCAAGCTACAAAAGATTCAGGTAAAATTGCTGGATTAAATGTTCGAAGAATCATTAACGAACCCACGGCTGCCGCATTGTCATACGGATTAGATAAGAAGAAAGATGAAAAAATTGCTGTTTTTGATTTTGGTGGTGGAACATTTGATGTTTCAATACTAGAATTAGGTGATGGAGTATTTGAAGTTAAATCAACCAATGGTGATACACATTTGGGAGGTGATGATTTAGATCAAGCCCTGATGAATTGGTTAGCAGATGAATTTAAGAAATCGGATAGTATCGATTTACGCAAAGATCCGATGGCTCTTCAACGATTAAAAGAGGCTGCAGAAAAAGCAAAATGTGAATTATCTTCTTCAAAGCAAACAGATGTTAATTTACCATTTATAACAGCAGATAAAGATGGGCCAAAGCATTTGAACATCAGTTTAAGTAGAGCTAAATTTGAATCTCTAGTTGATAATTTGATTGAAAGAACAAAGAAACCGTGTATTACAGCGTTGAAAGATGCCAAATTAAAAGCATCCGATATTGACGAAATTATTTTAGTTGGTGGGTCTACTAGAATTCCAAAAGTTCAAGAAGTTGTTAAAAATATTTTTGGTAAAGAACCTAATAAAGGTGTAAATCCTGATGAAGTTGTAGCAATAGGAGCCGCAATTCAAGGTGGTGTTTTAGCAGGAGATGTCGAAGATATTCTATTATTAGATGTAACTCCGTTATCACTTGGAATAGAAACACTTGGCGGTGTGTTTACACGATTGATTGAAGCAAATACGACAATCCCTTCAAAGAAAAGTCAAGTATTTTCAACAGCTGCAGATAGTCAGACTTCAGTTGAGGTTCACATTCTTCAAGGTGAGCGAGATATGGCATTGCACAACAAATCGCTTGGTAGATTCCATCTAGATGGAATTCCATCTGCACCAAGAGGAATACCTCAAATTGAAGTATCTTTTGATATTGATGCAAATGGAATACTAAATGTTTCAGCAAAAGATAAAGCAACTAGCAAGGAACAAAGTATCAGAATTGAAGCTTCAAGCGGTCTTTCTGAAAATGAAATTGAAAAGATGAAAAATGATGCTAAAGAACACGAAGCTGAAGATAAATCAAAAAGAGAAGAAGTTGAAACTCATAATCAAGCTGATCAGCTTGTTTATCAGACTGAAAAACAAATGGAAGAACTAGGTGACAAATTATCTGATGATGATAAAAATCCTATTCAAGATGCTGTGGAAAAATTAAAAGAAGCAAATAATAATACTGACATTCCAACAATAAAAGATAAAATGGATGAATTAAACAAGGCGTGGAACAAAGTCAGTGAGAAAATGTATCAACAGACACAAGAAGAAGCAGCTCAACAGCAAGAAGCTACTCCTCAGGGTTCAACAAAATCTGAAGGTGACAATGTTGAAGATGCAGATTTTGAAGTAGTGGATGACAAGTAAGAGAAGACACTAATATTGAAAAGGGGTGGATAATATTATTGTCCGCCCTTTTTTTATGAAACAAACTTGTTGTAATTTTTTATATAATAACAATGGCAAATAAAAAGATAAAGAGATGGTTTGGGAGTATTATTTTACTCACCCTAATTATTGTTTTGATTGGGGGAGGTCTATTTTTATTTAAACCAGCATTATTTGTTAAAGATATTCAAAATCGTATTGTCAACCTAATTTCTAGTTCTACAGATATATCAATCAAAATTAATGGATTTGAAGGAAACTTCTTTAGTGGTTTTGTATTACAAGATGTTGAATTATCTAAAAAAGATACCAGGATTAGCTATATAAGCAATATTTCGATTGACATAGAGCTTCTAAAACTTATTTATGGTAATTTGCAATTTAACGATATTACAATACAAAATGGATATTTGTTGTTAGATACATATCTTGAAAATATTAGTATTATTTCTCGAACTAATGAAATTCCTTTTTCTACTTCTATTGACCAGTTAACTCTAGATAATATTCTATTAGTTTTTCAAAAAGATTCAATCAATATTGATGCTATATGTGATGTAGATATTTCTGATGTATTATCTATCGGATTAGACGAGATATCCTTAAAATCTAACAGAATCACAGATAATGTGAAGCTCAAGCGAGGTAAAATCTCACTCGATGATAATTTTCTTCATTTTGATGCAATTCAACTTTCAATCGATGAATTATCTGGAGATATTTCTGGTAATTTGAATATAAACGAGTTATACGATTTTGACTTACTTGCTACAATTAATGATTACAGTTTAGACATCACTAATGATGATAATGTTGAAATTTCAGATATTGAAATTAAAGTTGATGGAATTACAGAAAGTCAAACTATTAGAGCATCAATAGATAGCAAATGTAATTTCCACAATAAATCTTATGACGAGTTATCTTTCTCAATTTTACTAGATACTTCAGCTGTAAAGATTGATAGAGGAACATTGAAAAATTCAGTAGAGAAACTAGAGTTTGTTGGAAACTACAATATTACTAAAAGAAACTGGCAAATAAGTACACACGCAACAAATATAGAATATAAAAATGACTCTGTGCTACTACAATTAAACGGTGATATTTCAGTTCATGGTGATACTAAATTAGAACACTTGAATATTCAAACTGATTTAGAAAATTCCTACTATAATGATTTTGCTGTAAATTCTATTTCTGGAAAATTCCTTTATGGAGGGGGAAAATTAGAATCAACAGAAAATGTAATTTTCGATGGAAATAACTTGAGTGGTAATATATCCTCAATTTCCATTGACACCGAAGAGAATAATATGTCAATTTCAGGATTGTTTACACATAGGAATTTGGATATTTCTGAGTATTACGAAAACGCACCGCAAATTCGTCTAAGTGGAATATCTGATATTAAGTTATCCAAGATAAAAGAAAACTGTTTTATTGATGGTTTAGTTAGTCTAGATTCGACATCAATTGCTGATAAATTATTTATTAAAGAATCAAATATAAAGTTTGATATTTCAATTGACTCTACAAATTCGGGTTTTATACAATCAGATTTTACCGGTTTACAAATTTATGATTTGGATTTTGATACTGCTGATGTATTTTTGTCGTTAGATGATGGAAACATCACTATATCTGATTTGAATATTTGGAACGCAAATGACGAGTATTTTGCCTTACAAGGTGTTCTGTTTGATAATTATAATGAGTTTTATGTTGATTCTCTAACTGGAAACTTTAGAGGTGTAAACTTTTCTTCAGATGATATTCATTTCACAAAACTCGACAATAAATTTGTGTTGAAAAAATCGCTATTCAAAATTGGTGATGGGTCTGCTATTGCAACTGGAGATATTATAGACAGTAAGAAATACCGATTTTGGTTTAATACTGAAAATTTAAATCTCTCAGAAGTCAACACAATATTAGGAAACGACCAACGCCTTCAAGGAATTGCAAAAGGAGAGTTTCACATCTCAATGTGGGAAAAATATCCAATAATTCTATCTAATGTTGAAATAAGAAATGGTGTTTTTGATGACATTGAATTTTCTAAAATGTTAGGTAAATTTTCATATCGGAATAATAGATTGTTGTTTAGTGAGTTTTCAGTTAACAATCAACTTGGCGAAATTTCTTTATCTGGTTGGTTAACAATAAGTGGAAAAGATTCTGCATCGATATTTTCTGAAACTGATTCTTTGAAACTTAATGGAAGTTTTGATAATTTTGATTTAGTTTCTCTAAATAGATATTTTCCTTGGTCTCATAATACTGAGGGTTTGATTAGTGGTGAATTTAGAATGCAAGGTCCTGCTTCAAATCCGTTGTTTAGGATGGACCTCAATATCAATAAACCAGTGTTTGACAAAATTAACGGGAAATCAATTTCAGGATCCATTGTTTATGAGAATAAACAACTATATATGAAGGGAATTAAACTTCTTACGGATACTGGAAAGTATACATGTTCAGGATATTTGCCAGTGAATTTAGGGTTAATTTCAACAGACATAGAGCATATAAAGCATTATCCAATGGATATTATGATTACAGGTAAATCGAAAGAATTTGAATTTTTACTTCCATATATGGCTATTATAGACTCTGCAAATGGTAATTATTCTTATCAATTATCAATTACTGGTACATTGAAAAATCCAATTCGAAACGGTCAAGTAATAGTTCGTGATGGTTCTATAAGTCTTATGCCTTTAGAAAATTCATTTCATAGCTTAAATGGTATTGCATTTATTAATAATAACCGTCTTATATTGGAAAACTTTACTGCAACATCGTACGATGTTCAAAATGAGAATAGTATCGTTAATAAAATCAAAAGATTCTTCACGAAGGAAACAGATAAGCAAGAAGAACCAAATATTACCATTAAAGGAAGTATGAGTTTAGAAAACTTTTTCCAACCGGACTACTCTCTATTATTGACAGCAAACAATTTGTATTTATCAACTCCTGCTGATGGTTTTGAAGGTGTTGGAGATGCAAATTTTACTATAACTGGCAAAGATACTATAAAAATTACTGGGGAATTTACTCCTCATCCATATAATTTTACTGTTACATCAGAATTTGCTAAAGGAGATAATAATAAACTGCGCAAAATTAATCCCAAAAAAACCATAGTTTATAACATTCATGTTCCTTTGGAAAATATTGTAAAAATAGAAAATGACTATTTAGATTTAGTATTAGAAGGTGATATGAATATCACAGCTGTAGGGAATGAGAAGTTTCGTTATTCAGGTAATTTGAATGTAATTGATGGCACTTTTTTCTTTAATGGTAATGAGTATAGTCAGACAGAAGGTACAATTATTTTAGATCCTACTACTGCAATACCAAAATTAGATTTGCACGCGAGTACGAATGTAGCTGGTGAAGGTGTCGATATTGTTTTATTAGGTGAGTTGGATAATCCTAATTTAATTTTAGAATCTGAACATGGTTACTCGCAGAATGATATCATCGAATTATTGTTGTTTAGAAATTCACCATCTGATGAAAATGAGATTGCGATAAATAAAGCAGGGAATTTTGTTTCAAATTATCTTGAGAATGAATTTGAGAGGAACATTACAAAGTATACTATTATTGATAAATTTCAAGTACATAGCAGTGGGTCGTTAATGAGTGGGTACGATGATTCAAGTCTAAGTTTATACATTGGCAAGAATCTGTCTAACAAGACCTATGTTAATATTAAGAGTGGAGTTAATAACGAGGAAAATACTTTCGAGTACGAATTAGGATATAGATTAAATAGAAACATGTCAATTATTGGTCGGATAGATGAGGATAGATACTTACACCTAAATTATAAAATTAAATATCGGTATTAATGTACTATTTTAGGTATTTATTATTATTTCTTTATTTTGGTATTGCTTTTACTGCAAATAATAGATACATAAATAATGTAGAATTCGATGGAAACTACTCTATTCCATCAAAAGAACTTGTATTAGTAACCAAATCTGTATCTCGTCAATTATTCAATAAAACAAAATATAATCCAAAATTGATAAAAGTGGATGAGTTAGCGTTAAAAACATATTATCTTTCCAAAGGATATCTCGACGCACAAGTACATAATATTACAGATCAATTAGATGAAAACAATTATAATATTACATTTCACATAAACGAAGGGATACGCTATAAACTTCAAAATATTGATATAGTTGGTAACAAATTATTTTCTGATCAGAAAATTCAAACTATATTAGATCATAACATTAATGAATTTTACAATCCAGTTAAAATTAGAAGTCAATTAATTGTGTTAAAAGAAAGATATTTAGTTCTTGGTAAGATTAAGATATCAATTGTTGAAGAAATAGAAATTATTGATAATAAAGTTATTCTGAGGATTAATATCTCTGAAGGTATAACTTATAAAATAAACAATATTACTATTTTTGGTTTGGAAAAACTTCCTAAAATGTTCGTAATGAGAGAATTACTTTTTTCCTATCAAGATATATATAATTCAGTAGCGATTAAAGAATCTCAAAAGAGAATATTTTCATCAGGAGTTTTTAGCTCTGTTGAGATGATTCCTAAAATTGTAAACAACTTTGAAGATTTTGTTGATATTGATATTAAGATTCGTGAATACAATAATCGAACAATTGAAGGTCGAATTGGATTTGATCAAGAAGAATCTCCGATGGGCGAGGGTGCCCCGCCAATGTCAACCTTTAATGGAAAATATAGATGGACTACAGGTAATCTATTTAATACAACAGGTAGATTAGAATTTAAAGGTGGTATTGGTGTGAAATTAGATGAAGATTTCACTTTACCTCAGAAAGAATTTTCAGTTGTGTGGCGAGCGCCATGGACGCTGGGTTTTAGAATTCCACTTAGGATTAAATACTTTTATGACGAAACCTACGATAATTATTCAAAGATTACACAAGGGCTGGAAACCTCATTGTTTTATGTACGTGGAGAAAATTATCGTTTTTTAACAAATTTGAATTTTCAGTACATTAAATCAGATGTAGATAATATTAACAACTATGAGATTGAAGATAGGAGCTCCTTAAAGTTCACATATATATATGAAGATATTGAAAATTTTCTGTATCCTCAAAATGGTATATACTTTATGACAACTTCTACTATCGGGAGTACAATAGAATTTTCCAAATTGCAACATTACAAATTTGACGCCGAGTTTAAACAATATTTTGACTATCTATCACCAATTATCCTATCTTATCGTTTTAAAATAGGTTTTTTAGAAGAAGTTAATGTTGAGTCGCTTCAATTCTATGATAAATTCTATCTTGGTGGCTCTACATCTCTTAGAGGATGGAAAACAACTGAAGATTTTAATTCAAATGGAGGAAACCTTAGAGTTTTATTTAATTCTGAAATTCGATTTCCTATATTCTGGAAAATTGGTGGAGAACTTTTTGTAGATGCTGGGCAATTAATGTCAGATTATAGAGAAATTCTAGAAGCAAGACTAGCTTGGGATGTTGGCGCTGGTATTACAATTTCAACTCCATTAGGACCAGTAAGAGTTGATGTTGCTTATCCTGAAGCTAAAAATACTAAACCAACAATTCTGTTTGATGTGTTATATATGTTTTAAAATGTTTGTAATATAAATTAGTAAATATGCGTAAACTTGAACTTAATATTTAATAAAGAAAATGGAGAAGTAATGAAGATAACTTTAACAACAATCGTACTACTGGTTTTAATGATTGCATGTAAACCAACAAGTGATCCGTTGAATCATTGGGAATCAGCAAAAAAATTCAGAGATGAACAAAAAATAACTGAATGCATTACTGAGCTAAAACTGATTATTGACAACTACCCGGAACATCCAAAAGCACCTGAATCTCAATTTATGATTGGTGATATTTACCTAAATGATGTTAAAGATTATGAAATTTCTATTGAAGAATTTCAACTTGTACTCAATAATTTCGAGGAATCAACGCTTTCAGCAAAAGCAATGTTTATGATAGGTTATGTTTACGCCAATAATTTGCACGCTTATTCTGATGCTGAAGAATATTATAATAATTTTCTCAAAAATTATCCGGAACATGAATTAGTGTTATCAGTTGAGTATGAATTAGAAAGTCTAAAAGAAGCTCTTGCTGAGATAAAAAGGCTTAATTCATAGATATTATAATCATAGGATAATTAATGGAAACATTTGATTTAACCGTTCTTAATGAAACTATTAAAGAGAAATCTAAATTTATTGATGTACTGAAATCTCAAATATCGGCTATAATTGTTGGACAAGAGGATTTAGTTGATAAAATGATAATTGCAGTTTTGTCAAACGGACATGTGTTTTTGGAAGGATTACCTGGTCTTGCAAAAACACTTACTGTCAAAACATTAGCAGATTCAATTGACACTAAATTTCATCGGATTCAGTTTACACCAGATTTATTACCTGCTGATATTTTAGGTACTTTAATATATAATCCAAAAGATGCTAGTTTTGAAATTAAGAAAGGACCAATATTTTCAAATATTATCCTAGCTGACGAGATAAATAGATCACCTGCAAAAGTGCAGAGTGCTTTGCTAGAAGCAATGCAGGAGAGACAAGTAACTATAGGAAATGATACTTACAAATTAGACGAACCGTTTTTAGTGATGGCTACTCAAAATCCAATTGAGCAAGAAGGAACATATCCGTTGCCAGAAGCACAGATTGATAGATTCTTATTCAAAGTACTGGTTGATTATCCAACTGAAGAAGAAGAATTATCAATTTTAAAGAAAATGGGGACAATTACTGAAATCCAAGAAGTCAAACCTGTAGTTCACACTCAAGATATTTTACAAGCTCGTAAAATTGTTGATCAAATACATATGGCTGAAAATATCCAAAAATACATTGTTTCTTTAGTGTTAGCAACTAGAGAGCCCAAAAATTTTGGATTAAGTGATTTGTCTGGACTTATAGACTTTGGGGCGTCTCCAAGAGCAACAATATATTTAGCTGTTGCTTCTAAATCTCAAGCATTCATGGAACATCGAGGGTATGTTATTCCTGAGGACATCCGAAAAGTTGGTCGAGCTATCTTGCGACATCGGATATTACTTACTTACGAAGCAGAAGCTGAAGATGTTTCAACTGATGATATTATCACTAGAATATTCGAATCAGTACCAACTCCATAAATACCTAAAGTAATACTTTAATGTTACCTGTTGACATACTGAAAAAGGTTAAACTTATAGAAATTAAGACGCGCCGTTTGGTAAACAACATATTTGGTGGTGAATATCATTCTGCTTTCAAAGGGATGGGTATGGAATTTGCAGAAGTTCGCGAATATCAGCCAGGAGATGATGTTAGAAACATTGATTGGAATGTTACAGCTCGGATGGGCAAACCTTTTATAAAAAAGTTTGACGAAGAACGAGAATTGACTGTAATGTTAATGGTTGATGTGAGTGCTTCAGGCTATTTTGGAACTGGCGACTTCCTCAAAAGTGATGTTATGGTTGAGATTGCTTCAATATTAAGTTTTAGTGCAATCAAAAATAATGATAAAGTAGGATTGTTACTTTTTTCAGATCAAATTGAAAAATATGTTCCTCCTAAAAAAGGAAAATCTCATGTTTTTAAAATAATTCGAGAATTAATATATTACGAAGCTGAAGACAGAAAAACCGACATTCCGCTTGCTATTGAATATACGCTTAAAATGTTAAAAAGAAGATCAGTTGTTTTTCTTATTTCAGATTTTATTGACGAATATTACAAAAAACCGCTACAACTTATCAATCAAAAACACGATCTAGTTTGTATTCGCTTAACAGATAATGCCGAAAAAAATATTCCAAATGTAGGCTTAACCAAAATTCACGATGTTGAAAGCCAAACATATCATTGGATAGACACTTCTTCTGATAAATTACGAAACAAGATGCAATTACAAATCAAATCAAAACTAAATAATCAATCATCTTTCTTTAAGAAACATCAAATTGATTTTATTCCGATACAAACTAATCGTAGTTATGTAGAACCTTTAGTTGATTTTTTTAACAAGCGAACCTCAAGAAAGTGAAAACCAACATTATCATTAGCACTTTTCAATTGTATTGCTTTACTACTTTGAAGAGAATATCCATAATAGTTTTATTTTTTAGCATTTCATTCGCAAAAATTGAAATAAGTACAAATATCTTTCCAGATAATATAAAAATTGGAGATAGCGTTTTTTTTCAAATTGATGTTAAAGTATCAAATAACCATGGAGCAAACTATCCTGAAATTCAGTTCGAAAACGATAATGCAATTTTGTTGGATAAAATACTATTTAACAATTCTGTTAAATATGTGTTTTCATTTTGGGAAGTAGGGGAGGTTGTTGTTCCTGAAATTCCTGTTCAAATAATCAAAGACGGTGAAATTGTTAAAGAAGTCTATACAAAACCACAAAAGATAGTTATTTCTTCAGTATTGAGTGATACTTCTTCAACTATCAGAACAATAAAAGAAATGCAGAATGTAAAACTTGGAACAGATTTAATACTGGTTTACATTTGTATTTTAATATTGAGCATAGTAATTATTATATATTTGTGGAAGAGAAGGCAGAAAACACTAGAAAAAATAAAAAAATATCAACCACCTCTTGAATCTGCAATAACTCGATGTAAAAGAAGGTTACAAAATGTAACGACCCCATTTCCAATTACGCCTGAATCAACTGAAGCATATTTCATAGAATTATCAGATATTTTCAGAGAATATGTTGGATCTATTTATTTTATAAAATCACTCGAGATGACTACTTCAGAATTCAAAATATTTCTTAAAGAATGTAAAATAGATGAAGAATGCCTAATTGAAACATATCGTTTGCTAGATCGAGCTGATTTATGTAAATACGCAAAACATTTACCAACTGAAGAAGAATTTGACTCTGACAAAAATACTGTAGAGAAGTTAATTGAGAAATTTTGATTACCCAGCAGAATATTCTATCATTGTTTGAATAGTAAGAATCTAATTAAATTCATTGTAGGCAGAGAAGGAAAATGATAAAAAGTAATCTACTATGTTAATTCAGGTACACTCAGAAACTCCTAATCCAAGGCACATAAAAATGGCAACAGATGCTTTGAAAAATGGTGAATTGATTGTTTATCCAACTGATACACTTTATGGTCTCGGTTGCGATATTCATAACAAAAATGCCATTGAGAAAATATATCGAATTAAAGGAATGAATAAAAAGAAACCACTTAGTTTCATTTGCCACGATTTTTCTCAAATTTCAGAATACGCAAATACATCCAATTTTGCTTATAAAATAATGAAGTATTTGACTCCAGGACCTTTCACATTTATTTTACCTGCCAAAAACCAGGTCCCAAAATTACTGCAAACCAAACAGAAAACAGTTGGTATTCGAATTCCAGATAATACTTTTGCTATAACAATAGTCGAAGAATTTGGTGAACCGATAATTTCAACAACCTTTTCAACGAAGGATGAAATAGAATTTTCTGACCCTAACATTATAGAGGAAAACTTTAACCACACTATCCCATTGGTATTTTCTGAAGGTATCAGTTATTCAGATCCATCAACGGTTTTAGATTTAACAGGAAATGAAATAGTCGTTCTAAGAGTGGGTAAGGGTGACATCAGCTCTTTGTAGTTAATTCAAATGGCATTGTGGTGGTTATTTTGGTTTTATCCAAATCGGATTAGTTAGTGCAACTCGTTGTCCTCTATAATTAACCGACTCAATTTCTGCTCTCAAATATGAATAATCATTTATTTCTATAGATATATTATTTTGAAAATTCAATGTATTTGGTGCTTTTTTATAAATCAACATTTCAGATCTATTACCGATAATTCCTTTAAAAATTAGCAACTTAGTAATCTTACCAAATTCTTCTGATGATTTAGAGATAATTTCTAGAATTCCTTTTTCTGCTATTACCTCAGAGCCCATAGGAAATATTTGATCATTAGAAATAAAGTTAATTTTTAGATAAGGACCATTTGTAATAAAACAATTTCCATTTCTTAATGTTTCAATTGCAGAATCTACATTGTGCTTTTCATTTGGAAAATATCCGGTACGGCATTCTCCAAATACTTGCTCATCCTTTTCTTTAAGTGACAGCATCGGAGTGCTTATTTGGCGAAATATATTAAAGTTCCCATGTGCATCATTACCAGCGTAGATATATTTTTTGTAACCAAGTAAAAGCAACGAAGTCCACTTTTGCATACCTCTTCTAAATCCAATATCTATACTTCCATTTAATATTTGCATACCTACAATGTAATCTTTGGTTAGGTCCTCGATCTCCCATTTACCTCGCTTAACTAACAACCATTGCTTGAAAGGAACTGGAGCAAGAGGATGTGCAGCGATACAAAGAGAATTTAATTCTAATTTATTTTTTAGGGTCTTAGAATTATACTCACTTTTGAAATTAAAAGGTATTTCCGCGCTATCTCCTTGTCCAGACAAGAATACTTTGTTGTTAAGTACGAGTAAGTGGACGTTACGTTTTTTTGCATTGTGAAGTGAAAGTTCTTCTCCTTGAATAATAAATGGAGCGAATTTTCGCTCATTATTTAGCTTTGAAACATCCTTAAGTAATATTTCCCATTTTTCAAGTTGTGGATCTGCTTCTACCCAAGATCCAATTTTATCGTCTAAATCATAAGAATGGTCAGTGCAAGCAATTGAATGAATACCCATTGATTTTGCTGTGTTCAATACAGACTCTAGTGGAGCACCAAATTCAACCATATCTTCAGTAAAATTGCTATGGTAATGTAAATCTACCCACTGTACGGTTGAGCATTTTGGATAAGAACCTTCAGATAAATATACTTTGAGTGGAGTAGGGGAGAGTAGATTGAGATTATGATTTATGCAATTGCAATTCTTCCCATTGATTTTATAATAATATTCTACGGTTATATCAACATTATTATTCATATTCCCTCGTGGAATGTAAATAGTTTTGAACCACCAAAGTTGAGATATTATTAAATTAAATTCAATTTCATTTTTATATATTATAGAATCATTTTTTAGAATTGAGATTTCGATGCGATCTAGGTACAAAGGGTGTTTGTCCGAATCTTTAATCAAAAGTAAGATTGGAATATTTTCATTTTGATCAATTCTAAATGGAATATCTGCAAGTATTTCAGGTTCATTTTTAAAGTAACGAGAAAATGGAATCCTAAATCTAAAGTGCATTTCAGTATACAGCACCAAAAGTAATAATTCCGTAAGAATTTGATTATTTACCTCAAAAATCATAGCAAAACTTAATCAACTCACCTAAATACAATGCAAAGTTTATTTGTGGTTGTTCTGCAAAACTCGTCGATAAACTTAATTACACAAAACAAATACTAAATAATGTTTGCATTATATGTTACAATATGTTTAATATAGTTGCAGGAAGTTATAATAAGTTAATTATAGTTAGCATAAAATATATGGCACGGAAGAAAGAAACAGATTACAGTGTAAGTTCGGTAAGATTGCCAGACAGGGTCTGGAAAATATTAAGGAATCTTGCTAGTGAAGGTTATCGAAATATGAATAATCAAATATTAAAGATTTTTGAGGATTGGCTAGTTGAACGAGGATTGATAGAAAATTCCGAACGAACAAAAATTGATTGAAAAATTCAAAGGGTAGGAGGATATCATGAATAGAAAGAAAACAAAAAAGAGAAGAATTGTATTATCGTTAGTTATATTAAGTACAATTCTTATAGCGGGAGAATTGATGGATATAATCAATTCTGGTTATGCGGGAATATTGTCAGCAATACCCGATTTACATATGGATACCTTAATTGCTATTTGCTTTGTAATTATAATGGCAACAACTTCAGCGGTATTTTATAATCATAAAAATCGGGTTTATGCCAGAAACAAGAAAAAGAAAATTAAATCTCCGAGTAGTTTTAAGTTCGTATATAGATACATTCAATTTTCTACTATCATTGTAAGTATTGGCTCATACATCACTAATGAAAGAGTGTTTTTTGAATTTCACAATAATATATTCTTGTTGTACTTCGGCTTAAGTATTGCAGTATTAGGATTAATGATGTTTGTTTCTTCAAAAATTACTCTTGGAGTACATTATAGTCCTTGTTTTGATTCTTTTGTACCAGCAGATATCGTTCAGGAGGGACTGTATAAATACGCAAGGCATCCAATATATTTCGCAAATGTAGTATTATTGTTAGGAATGTTTTTATCAACTGGATCTTACTGGATTTTGTTTAATGTTGGAGTGTTGAGCATTTACTATCTTTTCTCAGCGATTAAAGAGGAAAGTGTTTTAAAAACACAATTCCCGAAATATATTGAATATATCAAACATACTAATATGTTTTTTCCTATTCCAAGACATACCCACAAATAAATTAAGGAAACATGAACTATGAGTAGCAATAGACAAGCTATATTTAATGATGTATCACAAAACAGTTTTGTAAAAACTAAACAAGATGGATCACCAATACATGTTTATAAAGAAAACACGAAAAACCATATTTCGTTTAATGTGATGCCTGGGATGCAAGTTGAAGAAACATTGTTTATAAAAGAGTATCGAATTTTGGAGGATGGAATTGAAGCTGTATTCGATAGAAAATATTTTACTCTAATGGCGAAGAGTCCAAACCATTTGATATTTGTGACGGCGCTAGTTCATTTACAGAAGATGTTGTATGTGTATATGTGTCATAGGTTGGGCCTAAAATATAATCCTTTAGGTCCGGAAAAATTAAAAATATGGCCAACTTCTTTAAATATTGAAATGCCAAAACTTGTTACAAAAAAATCTGATATTGTTCATAAAATTAAAATAAGTGAAGTCACTAAGACAGGGCCAAAAAGTTATTACATTACTGCAACATCTGATGTAGAGGGCACTATTGAGATTAACGGAGAAGCTGCTGTATTCCTAATGTAGTTTGAGTAATATAATTAGTACTTCATTAGTTTGATGTTGATGAAGTATTTATGCAGATGATAAAGGGTGTGAAATTTCACACCCTTTTTTTAACTCAAATGTTATTATTTTTTGATTTGAAAAAGCTAAATGTTATTTGCTCCAAGCACCTTACTGCAGTTGAAATGTAAAAGTATTAGCTGGGTTCTGGGTAATTGTCGCGAATAATTGTAACCTTTCATTATTTTACTCATCAAAAAATAAATAATGATATCTGTAAAAAGTAATCGGATAGAATTAGCTATTTGAAATAAATTAGAGGGTTGTTTAATTGCTGTAAATGATAATTCAACCCGAATAAAAGGAGAAATAATGGGAGATTTTACGAAAACATTGACTGATGATAATTTTGAAATTGAAATCCTAAATTCAGATAAACCAGCATTGGTTGACTTTTGGGCAGAGTGGTGCGGTCCGTGTATTGCACTTGGACCGACAGTTGATTCAATTGCAGAAGAATATGATGGGAAAGCAGTTGTCGGTAAGGTTAATGTAGATCATCATCCTACTATTGCAGCAAAGTATAGTATTAGAAGTATTCCTAGTCTTTTAATTTTTTCAAATGGTAAAGTAGAGGAACAGCTAATTGGAGCAGTTTCTAAGGAAGAAATCACTTCCATTATAGATAGACTATTGTAATAAAGACAAGGAATTAATATGGAACGAAAAGTCATTATCATTGGTTCTGGACCTGCAGGATTAACATCTGCGATTTATACTGCGAGAGCAAATCTTGAACCTTTGGTGTTTGAAGGATTACAGCCGGGTGGTCAATTAACCATCACAACTGATGTTGAAAACTTTCCCGGTTTCCCCGAAGGAGTTACTGGTCCGGAATTAATGGACTTATTGAGGAAGCAAGCACAGAAATTTGGTGCAGAAACTCATTTTGCAAATGTTGAAAAAGTAGATATTTCACAAAAACCATTTAAAGTATGGGCAGGTGGAGAAGAATATAAAACTCAATCTGTAATAATTGCTACTGGAGCATCAGCTAGATTGCTCGGAATGGAATCTGAATCCAAATTAATGGGATTCGGAGTTTCTGCGTGTGCAACTTGCGACGGATTCTTTTACAAAGACAAAAAAGTCTTAGTTGTAGGTGGAGGCGATACAGCATTAGAAGAAGCTGTTTACCTTACTAGATTTGCTTCCAGTGTTAGTATTGTGCATCGAAGAGATGAATTGCGTGGGTCTAAAATTATGCAAGATCGTGTAATGAAACATCCAAAAATCGATGTGTTATGGAATTCAGTTATCGATGAATTTGTTGGTGAATCAAAAGGCGTAGGTCTCACAGGAGTAAAACTTAAAAATACTAAAAGTGGTGAGATTTCTACAGTTGAATGCGATGGTGTTTTTATTGCGATTGGGCATAAACCAAATTCAGATTTGTTTACTAACCAAATCAAATTAGATGATATGGGATATGTTAAAACTCAACCGGATTCATCAAAAACTTCAGTGGAAGGTGTTTTTGCCTCAGGAGATATACAAGATACAGTTTATAAACAGGCGGTAACAGCCGCAGGTTCTGGATGTATGGCGGCACTTGATGCAGAACGATATTTGGAGTCATTAGAATCCTAACATAAAGCGATTCAAATCCTTATGGCTTTTCGTCCGATGAAGAATGGACGAAAATGGTTCGACAAGATAAAATAGCGTATTTTACTACCTTTTTCGAAGGAGAAGGGTGGAGTGTGCTTTATCCTAAGATTGATCCTTTGGAAAGTTTAATTAACACAGTTTTATCCGATCTTATTGATCAGAATAAAGCAAGTGTTGTTTTATTATCAAAATATCAAACTTGGGATAAAGTTGCTCAATCGTCCATTCAAGAAATCAAAAATACTATACAATCTGTAAAATTCTATGATCATAAGATACAAACACTAATTGGTGTATTGCATTGGGCAAAACAGACTTTTGGTGAATATTCGCTACAAAAGTTATCTGAATGGTCTTCTGAGAATATTATCAATGAACTCACTTCGATAGACATGATTGAGATTAACTCGATTTCTGTGATGTTATGTGAAACATTAGAGAGAGATATTTTTCCGGTTGATACAGAGATTCAGAGAACTATTGCACGGATGGGAATTGTTCAAAGAGGTTTATCTTTGAACGAGACATTTGATTTGATAAATTCTTATATCCCCATTGGTCGAGATTATTTTCTATTCCGTAATTTGAAGAGATTTGCAAGAGAAATTTGTTTTGTAGATAATCCAAATTGCAAGGATTGTGTTTTACGAGAACACTGTGATTTTCACTTGAAAAAGAATGATTGGAGTGAAATGTGAAAGTAATTTCATTATTTACTAGATTTTCATTATCATATAAACAACAAACATAGATAAGAGTGGAACATTATTTAAAACACTACTTGAATCCTTTGAGATACCACGAAAAGGTAAAAGAGATTTAATATGAATAATGTTCTGTTAAATTTTATAAATACACTAAAGAAAGGTTAAGCTATGCAAATACCACTATTTGAAATTAAAAATGTAATATCACAAAAAAGCGGAAAAAAGATTCTTGAAATCAAAAATTTTGAAGTTCATAGAGGAACTGTTTATACTATATCAGGAGCTCCATGTTCAGGGAAAACTGCACTACTCAAACTAATGTCTCGTGAAATGAAATACAATTCTGGGGATATCAGATTTGACGGTCAAAACACAAAGAAATTATCAAAAAAAGAACTCTTGGATAATATTGCTATTGTTCCTCAAGAGACTAAACCTCCTAGAGGAACTGTAAAAAGTTACATCGAGAAAACAATTGGAAAATATTCTCACGGAAAAAAATATGTAGAGAAACGGCTAAAAAACATCACAACAAAAATGGAAATCGAAAAATTATTGGATATAAAAATGAAATCGCTTACACCAGGGCAATTTAGGTGGGTTATTTTAGCGGCACAAATTGCAGCAGATACTAAAATTCTGATAATCGATGAAATTGAACAACATTTATCTTCTGATTCAATGAATATTTTACTTAGAATTTTGTATAGAAAAAGTAATTACGACGGAGTTACAATAATTGTATCAACTCTTAATCCTGAGATGCTTAAAAAGACAACTTCGGTTTTTGTAACAATGAATAACGGTAGAATTTCTAGTGTGAGATCCTCTACAAAGAAAAGACCACAGAAGTCTCGGGGTAGAAAGCAATCTGCTAAAACTGAAAAAAAAACAAAGTAAAAGTTAAAACAATAAATGAGGGTAGATATGAAAATTGTTGCTGAAGGGCAAAAAGAGCTAATACAAAAACCTGATTTAGATGCTTTTAGACAATGGAATCGTGAAAATAAATCGAAAGAGTTAATCGATAAAATAATGTCAGAATCTGAAGCCATAAGTAAGTTTCTAAAGGATGGTGATTATTTGGGAATTGAGCTTTACGGAACCGTTCGTGCACCAATGTCTTTAACTCGAGAAATTATTAGGCAAGGTTACAAAAGACTTAGATGTGCCGGACAGGGAGTTTTTGAGTCAGATTTACTCGCAGCATCAAATTCAGTTAAGGAATTAGATTGGACCTACATTGGCTTAGAAGTTTACGGATTGTCATCAAATCTTCGTAGAGCTGTTGAAGGCGGATATGTCGAAAATATCGTTGAATGGTCAAATGCGGCACTGTCTTGGAGATTTAAAGCAACTGCTATGGGTGTTCCGTTCATCCCAACAAAAGTAATGCTTGGAACTGATACATTTAAATACAGTTCAGCCAAAGCTGTGGAATGCCCGTTTACTGGCGATACCGTTGGATTGCTTCCTGCACTTATCCTAGATGTTGGAATAATTCATGTTTCCCGTGCAGATAAATTTGGTAATGCTCAGATTGATGGAATATCAGGTTTTGCAGAGGAAATGGCAAGAGCATCCAAACGACTGATTATTTCAGCTGAAGAAATTGTTGATGAGGATGTTATCAGATCCAATCCAGAAAAAACGATAATCCCATATTATCTTGTTGATGCTGTTGTAGAAGCACCATTTGGCTCACATCCAGGTGAAATGACTTATGAATACGAACGAGATGAAGAACATATAAAATCTTATTATTCAGACTCAAAAGATGTTGATAAAACAAAAGCATATTTAGATAAGTGGATTTACAATGTAGAAAGTCACGATGAATATTTGGATTTAGTAGGAAAAGACAAACTCAAATCTTTGAAAATTGAGAGGAATAAGTAATGAGTGAGACAAAATATAATCCTTCAGAATTGTTAATTTCTATTAGTGCGCGACTAATGGAAGATAATGCAACTTGTTTCATTGGTACAGGAATTCCGATGTTGGCGGCATCTCTTGCTCAAAAAATGCACGCACCAAACTTAATCTCAATATTTGAGTTTGGTGGGATGGGAGCTCAATTAGAAAAGCTTCCCTTAGCAGTTGGTGATATGAGGACATTTAACAAAGGACTCGCTGCCGCAGGAATTTGTGATATTATGGAAACTGCTCAACGAGGTTTTGTAGAATACGGTTTTTTGGGTGGTGCACAAATTGACATGTATGGTAATTTGAACTCTACAATAATTGGAGATGACCACGATAATCCGAAAGTTAGGCTACCGGGTTCAGGCGGAGCAAATGATGTTGGATCTACATGTTGGAAAACAATCATTATTATGCAACACGATAAAAGAAGATTTATTCCAAAAGTAGATTTTATCACAACTCCGGGTTATTTATCTGGACCAAATGCTAGAGAAAAAGCTGGATTAGCACCTAACACTGGACCATACAGAGTTGTAACTTCACTATGCACTTTTGGGTTTGATGAAGAAACAAAATGGATGAAATTACTCGCTCTAAATCCTGGTGTAACTGTTGATGATGTAGTTGAAAATACTGGATTTAAGATTATAATTCCTGATGAGATAGGGGAGAATACTCCACCAACTCAAGAAGAATTGCGTATTTTAAGAGACGATGTGGATAAAGACAGATATTACATTTAGTCACAATCAATAAACGATTGAAAAACTAGAATATTTCCCTGAGAAATTTCTATTGCAAAATTGTCAGAGATTGATTCGTTAAGAGTTCCTAAATGTAAATGTTTTAGTTTAGTATCATTCAATGGGTATTTTAGATTTCTTGAAGTTATTTTGATAGTTGGATTATCTGCGATAATTGATACTTGCTGTCCAACAAAACTCTCAAAAGTTTGGTTATTTTGGACTAAAGTAAATATTCCAAAATTAGTTACAATTTGAATTTTTATTCTGTACTTCAGATTTTGAATTAGTGAAAGATTTCCTAATGTATGGTCTTCGCGAATTCCTGTAGCCCCAAGGATTGTTATTTCTTTAACACCATTTTCAACTGACCATTTAATGGCTTTGCTCAAGTCGTTATCTGTCTGACGATTGATTTCTATAATTTTGTTTTCAAACATTTCTTTAGTAACTCTAGAGATTGAATCCATATCACCGATAATAAAATCCGGAGTTTTGTCGAGTTTTAACAATTTATCTACAGCTCCATCGCAACAGATAATTAGTTGTGTTTCTTCAAGCAGTTTAAATGGGATTGGATGATTTGGGAATTCTCCATTAGCTAAAATTATAACTGAATTGCTTAGTTTATTATTTTCCATTATTCCACGATTCGTTTAACCAATTTTCATAGATTGACTTTTGTAGTTTATCAGCATTTTTCATGGGAACTATTGAATATTTATTCTTCGGTAACTTTATTGGGGAGATTTGAATATTTCTCAATAATCCATCACGATTTACGGTAAAATTAGATTCCGATTCAATTGATAGTGATGAAATTCGTTCTTTAACATTTTTTGGAGTTAAACGAATATCGTTTACAGCAATCATTTCATCTTTAACATTCAAACCACCTAAATAAGCTGGAGATTGTGCAGAAATCTGTTTTATGATTAATTTATCTTCATCAAATATTATACCGATCGTAGACTTGTTAACATCTTTTTTGTCTTTGTATTCTCTCAAAGTAATCAAGCCTGCTGATGATAGGATTTTATCAATATCAAATTCTTCTTTTGAATGAACGATAGTCCAGATATTTTCTAATGAACATCCGGCTACTTGTTCACAAATATTTATGAAATCGTCTTCCGAGAAACCGTTATTTGTTTTTTTGTAATTGTCCCATAATATTTTATAAACATCATCTAAAGACTTAGTATTTGTTGTGTGTTTCCGTATTGAAAAATCCAACCCAAGAGCAATCAAACTTCCTTTTAGATAATATGAAATTGTAGAATTGATAGTATTCTCATTGCTTTGATATAATTTAATCCACGCATCAAATGAAGATTCAGAGACAGATTGAACATATCTACCTGGTATCGCTTCATATCTTTGAATATCGTCAGCAAGTAATTTGAGATATTCTTCAGTGTTTATAACTGACGACCTTCTAAGAAGAAGATTATCATAATACGCTGTCATTCCTTCAGCAATCCAAAGTAGATTGGTATAGTTTTCTTTGCTATAATCAAATGGACCTAGTTCTTTGGGACGAATTCGTTTTACATTGTAAACATGAAAATATTCGTGTGAAACCAAACCCATAAATTTGATGTAATCTTCTCGTTTAGTAAACTTCCATCTGTCATAAATGAGAGAACAACAATTCTTATGCTCCAATCCTCCGTAAGCATTGTCGGTTAGATATAGAAAAAAAGTATAATGATCATAAGGAATATCTCTGAATATTTTATGAGCTTCTTCAAGTATTTTTATTGAATCATCTAAGATTGTTTTATAGTCGGGATTTCCTTTTCCAATTATCGCATAATCGTGATTTATTCCGGAAGCTTTGAATGATTCAATAATTTGATTTCCAAGTTCGATTGGCGTATCCACTAATTGATCATAATTTTCAATTTGAAATCTGTGTTTATCTCCTTTATCGGGAGTAAGTTCTGTAGTTACTTTGCTCCATTCAAAATATGGTTCGAGGGTAAGCATTCCTCTATTATGCTCAAAACCATTTGGACACATGAAAACACTAGCACCATTAATCATTGCGTGATCAATATCGAGAAAACTTGTTCTAACAGTCAAATCAAAAGCATATACTTGATATTTTAATGTGATTTTCTTATTATTATTGGTTTCAACTCGCCAAGTGTTTTTGTTTAATTTAGTAACATTTAGAGATTTGTTTTTGGAGTATGCAGATACATTTTGCACATTTTTGCAGAAATCTCTGACTAAATACGAACCGGGCGTCCATACTGGCATAGAAAAAATTTGATAAGATTCAGATAAACCAGTTAAACTAATTTGCACAGTAAATAAATGTGTATGTGGTTTTTCCATTAATAGATGATAATGAATGTCGATTTTTTTCATAAATTTTCTTTTAAGTTAATAATTTACTAATATCCATAAACAGTATTTTCTGTAATAGACAAAATACCTGTAAAATATACTACTAAAATTTGCGTAATATTTTACTCAATCCGAAACAAAAAGGTACTGAAAATGAAAACTATAAAAAGAACAAATGATGAACTAAAGGCGGCAAGACCAACTTTGGGAGAACTTAAGTTCATACCTCGAGTTCCAGTTTCGATATTAGTTGAGAATGTTAGATCAGTACATAATGTCGGTTCAATTTTTCGTTCAGCAGATGGATTTGGTGCAGAAATGGTGTATTTGTCAGGCTATACAGCATATCCTCCAAGAGATGATTTACACAAAGTTGCATTAGGTTCCGAAGAATCAGTACCTTGGGAGCATTACGAAAATCCGATTGAGATTGCTCAAAAACTAAAAAATAATGGTGTTCAATTGGTTGCATTAGAACAAACAAGTAAATCGAATTCAATCTATGAAACTAAATGGGATTTCCCAATTTGTTTTATTGTTGGGAACGAAGTAACTGGAGTATCTGATGAGTTAATTAAATTATCAGACTTTTCAGTTGAAATCCCAATGCACGGAGTTAAACAGAGCTTGAATGTCTCAGTTGCAACTGGAGTAGTTGGATATGAAATCTCTAGAGCATATAATAATGTTAAAGATGTTAGTAAGCTAAAATAGTGTATAATTTACAGAATATTAATCCAGAAATAATGTGATTGTTGTTTTGATTATTGACTAAAATATGTGCATATTTATCATAGTGAAATGAGATTAATTCCGAAATATATCATACTGATTTTAGTTATCAATTTTACTGGATGGTTGCTTGCACAAGAAACTCCAGTAGCTAATGATGATTTTTATTCTGTTTTAGAAGATGAAATACTACAGGTTGAAACTCCTGGAGTTTTGGAAAACGACTCTGGTGATAATCCACTTATAGCATTACTAGTACAATCTGCAACTTTAGGGACTCTAAATCTAGAAGAAAATGGTGCATTTACATATATTCCTTACGAAAATATAAATGGGATAGATACTTTCACCTATAGAACATTTGATAGTACAGAATCTGATACTGCAACAGTTACAATTACAATTAATCCAGTAAATGATGCTCCACAAGTAATTGATGATATTTATAGTGTAGATGAGGATTCTTTTGTTGAAATTACACTAACAGGTTCAGATTTTGAAAATGATCCTTTGACTTTTGAAATAACATCTTCTCCTCAATATGGAACTTTTCAAGATGGTATTTATACACCAAATAATAATTATTATGGAGAAGATTCATTTGACTATCGTGCTTGGGATGGGGTAGAATATTCAAATATAGGCACAATAAATATAAGTGTTGTTTCAATTAATGATATACCAATTGCTGTTGGTGAAGATTATATAATAAATGAAGACGAAGAATTGCAAGTTGATACACCAGGTTTATTGGAAAATGACTATGATATCGAAAATGATGTATTATCTATTCAATTAGAAATTTCAACAAATTACGGTACACTTAATGTCAACGAGAACGGATCATTTACCTACAATCCAAATTCAAATTATTTTGGCAATGATCATTTTAGTTATTATGTGTCAGATGGCCAAGATCAATCTAATATTGTAGAAGTCAACATTACTATTTCTTCAGTAGATGATCCACCTATGGCAATTACTGATTCTTACTTTGTTATGGAGGATGAAGCAATAAGCGAGGGTTCTCCAGGAGTTTTAATTAATGATTATGATGGAGATGGTGATAACCTTTCAGCTGAACTAGTAGAAAGCACACTAAATGGCCAATTGGAACTGTTTAGTGATGGGTCATTTAGTTATGCTCCTAATCAAAATTACAATGGTGAAGATTCATTCACATATCTAGCATTTGATGGTGGTTTGTATTCCGAAGCGACAGGAGTCATAATTACTATCAATTCTGTAAATGATGCTCCAGTAGTAACTGATTTACTAATAGAAACTAATGAGGATATTTCAATTGAAATCCCTTTTTTAGGAAGTGATATAGAAAACGATGAATTAGAGTATTATATTGTAGATTATGCTCAAAACGGTCAAATTATTGAAAATTCCTATTTACCGAATGAGAACTTTAATGGAATGGATAGTTTTACATATCGAGCATTTGACGGGTCAGATTATTCTAATATCGCTCAATGTGTTATTACTGTATTTTCCGTTAACGATCCTCCTGAATCTGTATCAGATTTCTACGAAACAGATGAGGATGTAGAATTGATTGTTAACTTAGTTGAAATTGGTGTTTTGAATAATGACTCTGATCCAGATATGCAATATTTATCTGCAGTAATTGTTTCTGAAACTCAAAATGGTAATATTGAATTTCAAGCTGACGGTACTTTTTCTTATACTTCTAATGAAAATTACAATGGTGAAGATTATTTTACTTATCAAGCATTTGATGGTAATATGTATTCGGAAATTACTGAAGTATTAATTACGATTGTTGCTATTAATGATGCTCCAGTAGTAACTGATTTACTAATAGAAACTAATGAGGATATTTCAATTGAAATCCATTATTCTGGAAATGATGTAGAAAACGACAACTTAGAATACTATGTTGTTGATCATCCGCAAAACGGGCAGATTATTGGAAATTCTTATATCCCCAATAATAATTATTTTGGTAGTGATAGTTTTACATATCGAGCATTTGACGGCAATGAAAATTCAAATATCGCACAGGGTGAGATAATGGTTTATTCTGTAAACGATTCCCCAATAGCAATTTCTGCTGAATTTGAAACAGAAGAAGATGTTATACTAAGTATTCTATTAACAGGAGAAGATCCAGTCGAACTTGATTATTTAACTTATTTTATTCAAGATAGTACTGTGAATGGTTATTTGTCAGGAACTACACCTGAGATTATCTTTAACCCAAATCCTAATTTCTTTGGAGATGACTCGTTAACCTTTTATGTAGTTGATGATGGTAACAGCAATGGCGAATATGATCCTCAACCTAGCGAACTAGCAACAATTTATTTTTCAGTCATTTCTGTCAACGATCCACCTACATTTTCTTTGAGTGGAGATATTACTGTTAATGAAGACTTCGAGGATTTCCGAAAAGTAGAAGTTGAATCTATTGATATTCCCCAAAATGAAATTGATGAGATTATTATTTTTGCTATAGAGCCATTGTCTGTTCAATTTGCAGAGATTACTTTTGACTCAACATCTGGTGAAGTTGAAATTCATCCGATAGAAAATGGAAACGGCATTCAAGAATTTACAATTACAGCAAATGATGGTATAGATTCCACTACTGATGTATTTACACTAATAGTGAATCAAATAAATGATGCACCCTTTATAAATTCGATTACTTTTGATGATAATGGAGATAATATTTTAGAAGATACAACTTCAGCGAATGTCTTTATAGATTATTATGATATTGATGCAGACACAATTTTAAATTCTAATCCATTTTCTTTGGATAGTTTAGTTTGGGATTTTCACTATACTACAAACCCAATGCATTTATGGTTTACTCCTGAAAATGATAGTTTTGTAATCGATTCGTTATTAGCAGATTGGAACGGAATTGATAGTATCACTGTAAATTGTACTGATGATTCTAATGCTGTATATACACAAACATTCTTTATAGAGGTTCAGCAAGTCAATGACATTCCAATAGAATTTCAGTTATTATCAAATCTGCAAGAATACCCTCTCGATTCTACTGTTTTCTTTTATGATTCTCTTCAAGCTAATTTTGTATATAGACTCCCAGTTAAAGATGAACCGCAGACAGAACAAGAACCTGAGAAATTCCTGTTTATTTGGGAGAGAAGTTATGATATTGATACTGACGCAGGTTTGAATAATGATAAACAATTCAACTTGAACTATCGATTAGAATTGGTCAATAACACTAGTGATTTTACAATTGTATTAAAAGATACTATTCCTGATGAATTATTCGATTCATCTGAATTTTGTAACAATCATCTTAACGCTAATGAAGTTTGTAATACAGAGATATTGTCTGACTCAACTTATGCATTTTGGTCAGTAGATTTGTCTGATAGTTTGATAGCTTATCTTGGAAGTGATTTTAATCCTAATGATACAACGATTGTCCTAGATTTATCAGGCAATACACAATATTATTGGAGAGTTCTTTGTCAAAACTTTGAAAATGATGTTTTTGGAAATGATCCAATTAAATTTAGCAACACAACTAACGAAATTCTGTTAGATTTAGTTCTTCCAAAGGGGGAATTTTATATCCACCAAAATGAGCTTATATCCGAGTATTTTGATTTATATGTTGAATCTTCTGAAGAAATGGTTATCCACGATAATTTAGATGAAAAGATTGAAATTTGGGTTAATACTGCTAACTATCCACAATATTATGCTTTGGAAGGAACAGCTGAGAATATTTATCATATTGCAAGTTCTTTTATTGATACAGGACTAACTACCCTTATTTTTCAGGGAAGAGATAGAGTTCAGAATTATGGGAGAACACAAGACTCTGTTTATTATAAATTAGTTTTACCTAGATATTTTGAGAAAGTTATCTCCCCATCAGGCACTGCTAAAATAGCAATTCCAGCAGGTTCATTAGATTCCGAAACTGGTATTTTAGTTGTCGAAAAGGAAATTCAAAATTCATTGGACAAATCCGAAAATTACCAGATAATACCTACTGTAACTATTTCTCCAGTAAAAACTGAGTTTAATAATTCTGTTTCGTTAACTTTTGAAATTCCAGAAGATTATTTATCTACAGATATACAAACTTGGAAATTTCAAATTATGGAATTTATTAACAATAAGTGGGAGAGAGTTAACTCCAGATATGAGTCTGGTACGATTACTGCGCAAATTTGCAAATTAGGTTCTTTTGCAGTATTTCTAGACGAATCCATCACAGAACCGATACCAGATGAATATTCTTTGATTTCAGTGTATCCAAATCCAGCAAATGGTTCAACTGTTATTAGATATTCTTTACCGGAAAAATCGAATATTACAATTCAAGTATTTGATATTTTAGGAAGAGAAGTTGTAACTTTATTTGACAATATTCAATCTCAAGGGTATCACGAAGTTAACTGGAATTTTTATCAAAACGAGAATATTCCGATAAGTTCAGGTTTATACTTTGTGAAGTTGAATACTGCTGATTTTACTCAAACAGAAAAAATAATGGTGTTGAAATGAGATTATTTATAATTATAGTATCTTTACTTTCAGTTTCTTGTGATTATTTTTCTGAACAAGAAGATATCAATTATAGATTTTACATTAACTCCGGTTGGTATGAATTTGAGCAAGGGAATTATGAAGAGTCCAAAGGTTTCTTTTCAGAAGCCATAGATTTGTTTGAAAACAATAACTCAGAAAATGTAACAGAAGCTCATTTGGGAATGGGATGGTCAAATGTATATCACGCTAATAATTCACCTGGATATTCACAATATAATTTGCGAGAAGACTACAGAATTGATGCAGAGGCCAATTTTAAAAATGCTGTTTCAGAGTTTACCGATGATGTAGCTAGTTCAATATATTATGATGCTTTGTTTGGACAAATTGTAATTTTAAGTTACTTCTCTATAAAAGCAGAAGTTAGTTATTATAACAATCCAAATGATTCTACTCTACTTGAGGAATCTATTGCTTACTCAGATTCGTTGTTAACCGGTTCAGAGGAATTGTTAATAATCAGTCCAAATTACAATTTTGCACACGATGAGAGAATCAATGTAGATAATATTTATCTCCTACGGGCGCAGACTTTTGTAAGAACTGATGAAATAGAATCGGCTTGGTCGGAAATAACTAATATTATAGATTTACCTCCCGAATGTGAAGAACAGGTAAATATTTATGAATGCCTTGATGCTTTCAATGAGTGGTAAAATAATTTGAGAAGACGAAATACTAGAGTTGTAAACATCGGAGGTGTTCCACTTGGTGGCGAAAATCCCATTCGTATTCAGTCGATGACAACAACCGACACAATGGATACCTCTGCAACAGTTAAGCAGAGCATCCGAATGATTGATGCAGGATGCGAATATGTCCGCATAACAACCCCAAGTTTGAGAGAAGCAGAAAATCTTACTGATATAAAGGAAGAACTTTCTCGCTTTGGTTATGTAACTCCACTTATTGCAGATATTCATTACACTCCAAAAGCTGCTGAAATTGCTGCACAGATTGTTGAAAAGGTTAGAATTAATCCTGGTAACTTCTCAGATAAAAATAAAAACAATAAAATATTATCTGATACAGAATATAAATCTGAGTTAAACCTGATATTTGAGAGATTCTCTCCGTTAGTTGAGATATGCAAAAAACACAATACTGCAATGAGGATTGGAGTTAATCACGGTTCTTTATCAGGCAGAATATTGACTCGTTATGGTGATACACCTAAAGGTATGGTTGAAGCTGCAATGGAGTTTGTTGATATTTGCAGAAAGCTAAATTACCACGATATTGTACTTTCTATGAAAGCAAGTAATCCCAAAGTTATGATAGATGCAAATCGTTTGCTTGTTAAAGTGATGAAACATAGAAATATGGATTATCCAATTCATCTTGGAGTTACTGAAGCCGGCGAGGGAGAGGATGGGCGAATTAAGTCTGCTATTGGAATTGGTACTTTGTTGAGTGAAGGGATTGGTGATACTATCCGAGTTTCTCTCACAGAAGAACCAGAGTTTGAAATTCCAGTGGCTCGAGAGATTATCAAATATTCTCAACCATCCAAGCTTATTTATAGAAAAGTAGAGGATGTTCTCGCAAATTCCGAAGCTATCCTAAATATTGGTGGCAATAATCCTCCTGTTGTTTTTGCGGATTTCAGTAATGCAAAATTAAATTTATCTGGGCTTTATCAAATTGGATACGAATATCAAAATGAAAGCGATAATTTCACACATAATGAAATTTCAGCTGATTTGGTATATCTAGGAAGCAGAGAACCGTTCTCAAAATATCCAAGAGATTTAAAGATACTTTTTGATTTTGATTATTGGAGAAATTCAGAATTAAAAGATAGTAGTTATCCCTTAATGAATTGGAGACAATTCAAGGACAACTCTAAGAAGGATTTCATTAAATTTGTTTTAACTACTCCTAAAGAAATTGATACAAATATTTTACAATCTTCAAAAACTACAGTTTTAGTAATTGATTTAAATGAATCAAAAAATACTTCTGAAATTAAAGAACTAATGAATTGTTTTTACGAAGATAACATAAATTTACCAATCATCCTTAAAAAAGATTATCATAATTTGGACAAAGAACAATTGCCGATTCAGACTTCAATAGATTTCGGGAGTTTGTTAATTGACAATATAGGCGATGGAATTTGGGTTACTCCATCAAACCGAAGAACAATTAATACTGCTTTTGGAATTTTACAAGCAACACGAAAACGAATTACAAAAACAGAGTATATCTCTTGCCCGTCTTGTGGGCGAACATTATTTGATATTCAAAATACTGCAGAGAAAATTCGTAATAGAACATCGCATTTAAAAGGTCTCAAAATCGGAATTATGGGATGTATAGTCAACGGACCTGGCGAAATGGCAGATGCAGATTATGGTTATGTTGGAGTGGGTGTTGGCAAGGTATCTTTGTATCGTGGACAAATTGTCGTTAAGAAAAATATTGCAGAAGCAAATGCTGTAGATTCGTTAATTGAACTTATCCGTTCAGATGGGAAATGGGTTGATGCACAATAATCATCTAATTTTGTAAATAAATATGTTGTAATTTTCGATTCGGTACAAATCACTAAAAGAGAGGAAACTTATGTTCGCCAAAGTTTTATCGAGTGCAGTTCTTGGAGTTGACGCCTATACAGTTACAGTAGAAGCCCATTTAGAAAATTGTTATCCAGCTAGATTTTTTACAGTTGGCTTACCAGAAGGAGCCGTCAAGGAAAGTAAAGAGCGAGTTCTGGCAGCAATGAAAAACTCAGGATTTCGCATTCCAAACAAACGAATTACTATCAACCTTGCCCCTGCAGATATCCGCAAAGAAGGTTCAGCATTCGATTTACCAATTGCTATAGGAATTTTATCGGCTCTCGGATATATAAACGAAAAATATCTTGATAAAATTATGTTAGTTGGAGAATTGAGCTTGGATGGAGCTCTTCGACCTATTAAAGGAGTATTCCCAATTTGTCTTAATGCAAAGAAAAATGGAATTAAAGCCATATTACTACCAGAAAAGAATACAAAGGAAGCTTCATTTGTTGATGGAATTAGAATTGCCGGAGCAAAAACTCTAAAAGAAGTTGCAGATATTTTAAACGATGAAAAGGAAATTAAACAAGTAGCTCAAGTAGATTTATCATCAATAGCAGGATTGCAAGATTATACTCAAGATTTCTCTGATGTAAAAGGGCAAGAGCAAGTCAAACGAGCCCTAGAAGTTTCTGCAGCAGGTGGCCATAATATTTTGCTCATTGGACCTCCAGGAAGTGGTAAATCTATGTTAGCTAAAAGATTACCGACTATCTTGCCTAAAATGACAGTTGATGAAGCTTTAGAAACAACCAAAATTCATTCTGTAACCGGACTAATAAATACTGAACACGGAATTGCATCTACCCGTCCATTTAGAAATCCACATCATACGATTAGTGATATTGGTTTAGTTGGTGGAGGACCAGTACCAAAACCAGGTGAAGTGAGTTTGGCTCATAATGGAGTATTGTTTTTAGACGAACTTCCAGAATTTAAAAAGAGTGCTTTGGAGGTGATGCGTCAACCTTTGGAAAATGGAGAAGTAACAATTTCTCGTGCAAAAATATCGTTGACTTACCCGTCGAATTTTATGCTTGTGGCAGCGATGAATCCTTGCCCTTGTGGATTTTTTACTGATTCACGAAATGATTGCACTTGTGCAGGAATGTCAATTCAAAAGTATTTAAGCCGAATATCGGGACCATTGTTGGATAGGATTGACATTCACATAGATGTTCCTGCAGTTCCATTTGAGGAGTTATCAAAAAAGGAAAAGAGTGAAAATTCTGCAATTATCAGAGAACGAGTTCAACAAACCCGTGAAGTTCAAACAAAAAGATTTACTAAATCTGCTAATATTCACTCTAACGCAAATATGGAGAAGAAAGGGATTGAGAAATACTGTCAGATTGATGAGCAAGGAAAAGCACTAATTAAGCAAGCTATGGATCATTTAGGATTATCAGCACGAGCTTATGATAGAATTTTGAAAGTATCAAGGACAATTGCAGATATGGATGGTAAATCGGAGATTACTCCTATTCATCTTAGTGAAGCAATTCAATATCGTAGCTTGGATAGAGATATCTGGCAGAAATAAATTAATGAGCTAATAATAGAGAGAATATTATAGTTTTGTAGATAGTAGAAAATGATTTGAGAATAATGGACAAACTTTCTACCTTCAAATTCTAAATAACAAATAATAGAGAGATTAAATGAAATTATACATACAAGCGATTAACGAAACAGCAAAAGAATATTACGAAAATCACGGTCATTTTCACAACGGAGATGCTGGATTAGATTTATATGTTTTAGAAGATGTTATTTATAAACCAGGTGAAACAAAACCTCTAAAACTAGGTATCATCTGCGAACCAGAGGATAATAAAGCATATTATTTATTTCCACGATCGAGTATTTCAAAAACACCACTGAGAATGTCGAATTCTATAGGACTTATTGACGGAGGATATCGTGGAGAAATTATGGCAATGTGCGACAATGTTAAATCTGAATCTTACACTGCCAAAAAGGGGCAGCGATTATTCCAATTGGTTGCTTCAGACAGCTCTCCAATATCCTATGAACTTGTTGAAACTCTATCTGAAACTAGTAGAGGTTCAGGTGGATTTGGAAGCACAGGTGAGTAGAGAAAAAAGAATTTAAAAATCCTCCCTGCTAGAAACTAATTTTTACTTCTGTCATTTAGGCAGAGGATATTTCGTGGCATTAAGTTTGTTATTAGTCAGTCGTCAAATTAACTTTGAAAATTAATCAATTTTATGAAAGGAAAAACAAATGAAATTAAAACCTTTAGAAGATAGAGTAGTTGTGCAGTCTGCAGAAGCAGAAGAAAAGACAGCTGGTGGTATCATTCTACCGGATACTGCAAAAGAAAAACCTCAACAAGGTAAGATAGTTGCAGTAGGTCCAGGCAAAACTAGTGATGCAGGTGCAAAGATTGACTTGCAAGTAAAAGTGGGTGACTCAGTGTTATACGGAAAATACTCAGGAACTGAAATTACAATTGATGGGGGAACTTTTCTCATTATGCGTGAAAGTGATATTTTTGCAATTTTATAAGAAAGGAAAATTACAATAATGGCTAAAATCATTGATTATAATATAGAAGCTCGCACTATGCTAAAATCTGGTGTTGACCAGTTAGCAAACGCGGTAAAAGTAACTTTAGGACCAAAAGGTCGTAATGTGATTATTGATAAGAAATTTGGAGCACCAACTGTAACTAAAGACGGTGTAACTGTTGCAAAAGAAATTGAACTTGAGAATCCTGTAGAAAATATGGGTGCTCAAATGATTAAAGAAGTTGCATCAAAAACTTCTGATGTTGCAGGTGACGGAACCACTACAGCTACAGTGCTAGCACAAGCAATTATTGATGAAGGATTGAAAAATGTAACTGCTGGTGCAAATCCAATGGATCTTAAACGAGGTATTGATTTAGCAGCTGGGCAAGTTACTGATTATCTTAGGGGAATCAGTAAAGAAATTTCTAATAAAGAAGAAATTGCTCAAGTTGGAACAATATCAGCTAACAGCGATAGCTCAATTGGTAATCTGATTGCAGACGCAATGGAAAAAGTTGGTAACGAAGGTGTAATCACAGTTGAAGAAGCTAAAGGAATGGATACTTTCCTCGAAACTGTTGAAGGAATGCAGTTTGATAGAGGTTATCTCTCTCCATATTTTGTTACTAACGCAGAAGCAATGGAAACTCTGTTTGAAAATCCTTACATTCTTATTTTTGATAAGAAAATCAGCACAATGAAAGACCTTCTTCCGATATTGGAAAAAGTATCTCAAACTGGTAAAGCGCTAATGATTATTGCTGAAGATATAGAAGGTGAAGCTTTAGCAACTCTAGTAGTAAATAAGATTCGTGGTACATTAAAAGTTGCCGCAGTAAAAGCTCCTGGATTTGGTGACAGAAGAAAAGAAATGTTGCAAGACATTGCAGTTTTAACAGGTGGAACAGTAATTTCTGAAGAACAAGGTTACAAACTTGAAAATGCAACTATTGATTATCTTGGTCAGGGGCGAACTGTTACTATTGACAAAGACAACACAACAATTGTTGAAGGTGCTGGTGAAGGTGATGCAATAATGGCCAGAGTAAGTGAAATCAAAGTTCAAATTGAAAAAAGTTCTTCCGATTACGATAAAGAAAAACTTCAAGAACGATTAGCAAAATTGTCTGGTGGAGTTGCCGTTTTAAATATTGGTGCGTCCACAGAAGTTGAAATGAAAGAGAAGAAAGCTCGAGTAGAAGATGCTTTACACGCAACTAGAGCCGCAGTTCAGGAAGGTATTGTTCCTGGTGGCGGTGTTGCTTTACTCAGAGCAAGTAAAAAGATTGATACTAAAGCTACAAAAGAAACTGACATAATTCTTGGTATGGAAATTGTTAAAAAAGCTCTTGAAGCACCAGCTAGACAAATCATAACTAATTCTGGGCTTGAAGCACCAGTGATAATTGCTAAAATTATGGATGGCAAGGATAATTATGGTTTTGATGCTCAAAGCGAACAATATACTGATATGATTAAAGCTGGTATTATTGACCCAACTTTAGTAACACGAACTGCTGTAGAAAATGCATCTAGTGTTTCTGGATTAATGTTAACTACTGAAGCTGTAATATCAGACAAACCTGAAAAAGAAAATGCTCCTGCAATGCCTGGTGGTGATATGGGTGGCATGGGTGGTATGGGAGGAATGGGTGGTATGTACTAAACACCATTCTCCAAATATATACAAAAGGGCAAATTTATTTAATTTGCCCTTTTTTTTACATCATAGATATAATTAACAGTTTCCATTATTATGCAGACTTCTCTTAAATTTAAAATAAAATAGGTGGAGTAATCTGATGAAGTCAATAAATCCTGCAACAAATGAAGTTATGAAAGAATACACAGAATATTCTTTCGAGCAAATTGATATAATCACAAATGAAGTACACAAAGAGTTTTATCAATGGAGACAAACTTCATTTTCTGAACGCTCTAATTTAATGCATCAAGTAGCAATCAAACTTCGTAACAAAATAGAAGAGTATTCAAAACTCATTACACTTGAAATGGGAAAACCTATTTTTGAATCTCGTGCTGAAGTTGAAAAATGTGCTTGGGTTTGTGATTATTATGCAGAAAATACTGAGAGTTTTCTACAAAATGAATTTATCGAAACAGATGCAAGTAAAAGTTATATTGTATATGATCCAATTGGTGTGGTTCTTGCGATAATGCCCTGGAATTTTCCATTTTGGCAGGTATTTCGCTTTTTAGCTCCTACAATAATGACAGGAAATACAGCTTTGCTCAAACACGCATCAAATGTATCAGGGTGTGCAATGGCTATTGAGAAAATATTTCAGGAGTCTGGATTCCCGAAAAACACATTTAGAACTTTACTTATTCCATCAAAATTTGTAAAAAATATAATTGTTGACAAACGAATTACGGCTGTAACGCTTACCGGTAGTGAATTTGCTGGAAGTAGTGTCGCAGAAATAACTGGAAAATCAATTAAGAAAACTGTTCTTGAATTGGGTGGCTCTGATCCTTTTATCATTTTGGATGATGCAGATATTGATGAGTGTGTTGATGTTGCAATAACTTCTCGATTTATGAATGCTGGGCAGAGCTGTATCTCTGCAAAACGATTTATCGTAGTTGAATCTCGTATAGAAGAATTTACCGAAAAACTAGTTCAAAAAGTTAAATCTCTGAAAATGGGAAACCCACTAGATGAAACTACGCAAATTGGACCACTAGCCAAAATTGAATTTGTTGAAGAAATACATAAACAAGTCAGCTGTTCAGTTGAGCAAGGTGCAAAGTTATTGACTGATGGCAAATTACATCAGTTTTCTGGTAATTTCTATCCTCCGACCATTTTAACCAATGTTCAAAAAGGAATGCCAGTTTATGACGAGGAAACATTCGGCCCAGTACTAGCTATTATCCCAGTTAAAAATATCGAAGAAGCAATAGATGTAGCTAACGATTCTGAGTTCGGCTTAGGGGCTAGCTTGTGGACTAGCAATTTAGAAAATGCGGAACTATTAGCTAGAAATATAGAAAGTGGTTCTGTATTCATCAATGGAATAGTAAAGTCTGACCCTAGATTACCATTTGGAGGAGTTAAAAAATCAGGTTACGGGAGAGAGCTTTCTCATTATGGAATAAAAGAATTTGCAAACATCAAAACTATTTGGATAAAGTAAGGGGATACTTCGTGGAAAATATAATTTATAAACCAATTGGAATTATTCATTCATCTTCTAAAACTCCAAAGGGAACACCGATTCAGCCTTTGACAGACAAAAAGAATCCCGGCTGTGTAGAGGTGTTTTCAGAATTTGCAGATGGTTTGCAAGACCTTTCTGGTTTCAGTCATTTATATTTGATTTATCATTTTCATCTGTCGAAAAAACACAAATTGAAAGTCATTCCATTTTTAGATGATTGTGAAAGAGGAGTATTTTCAACCAGAGCACCATCTCGCCCAAATTCAATTGGATTGTCTCTTGTAAAACTAGACAAAATAGAAGATAATAAATTGTTTATCAGAAGTTTGGATATAGTAGATGGGACTCCACTGATCGACATTAAACCTTATGTAAATGAATTTGAAAAAATAGAAGATTGCAAAATCGGTTGGTTACAATATAAAGCAAAAAGATTCAAATCCATCAAAGGAGACGACAGGTTTTAGAAAGTTTTAAAAGTCGTTACTTTTGTGGAATAGCCATCTTTATTGAAAGAAATCTAACTAATTTTGCCGATCAATTACAGCTGAACCAACTGCGTCACCCCAAACATTTATAGTAGTTCTACATCTATCTAAAAACCAATCAATAATCAATATTAAAGATATTCCTTCAATTGGAAGATTTACCGCTTGCAAAACAATTACCATTGTAACTAGTCCAGCTTCGGGAATACCTGCTGCGCCAATCGCAGCAAGAGTTGCAGTTAGGAAAATCACAACCATTTGAGCTGAAGTCAAATCAATTCCATAAATTTGTGCAATAAATATTGCTGCGACTGCTTCATATAATGCAGTTCCATCCATATTTATTGTTGCACCAAGAGGTAAAACAAAACTTGCTGTTCGTTTGGATACTTTATTTTTTTCTACAGCACATTGCATTGTAACAGGAAGTGTCGCCGAGCTTGATGCAGTAGAAAAAGCAGTCGTTAACGAAGAGGCCATATTGGCAGTAAATCGCCAAACATTTCGTTTGCCGAAAAATAGTAGAATGAGGGGGAGAGTAAGCATCCCATGAATTAGTAATCCAATAATTACGGTAGATGCATATTTGCTCAAACGAACTAATTCTGGGATAAAATCACTAAAACCACCTGCATTACCTAATCTCCCGGCAATTAATGCCCCAATTCCAATTGGGGCAACTAACATCAATAGATGAATAATTTTCATTATAACTTCATTAACACCTCTAAAAAAAGAAACAACTACTTGTCCGTTGGGACCTAGAGTTGTTAACATTGCTCCAAAAAGTAATGAAAACATTATTAGAGGGAGAACATCGTTATCAACCATTGCTTTAAACAAGTTTTTAGGAATTAGACCTGTAAAGACATTCTTTAAAACTGCTGTAATGCTTGATTCTTTGTTTTTTATTCTGTCATTAACTCTTAAATCTACAATATAGCCTTTACCAATTTTATTCGGTGTTGTGGTTGAACCGTTTTTATCGAGCCATTTTAGTATATTTACAGAATATTCAGTGGAATTAGTTTTAATCTCTCCATAAATACTGTCTTGATCTGTCAATATTATTGAGAAGTTATTATCATATACATTTTCAAACTTCCCCTTAGATAATAACAAATTATTGTTAGAAATTGAGTACTCAACATTATTCTTGGTTTCACCACCACGAAATGCAATTCTATCCTGTTCAGAAGAAATGAATCCAGGGTTAACAAGATTAACGAGAAATATTCCAACAATAACGGATAAAGCTGTAGTTGACATATAGTAAATAACGGTTTTGCGACCAATTTGTCCCAATTTTCTAATGTCACCGAGTCCAGTAATCCCAACTATAATTGAAGTCATTACAAGAGGGACAACAAGCATCAGCAGAGCTTTGATGAATAATTCTCCAATGAAATATATAGCTTTCCCAAATTCAGGATAAAAACCACCGGACAAGAATCCCAAAAGAATTCCGATTAAAATGCCTAATAACAATTTGTTTGAATTAATACGCATATTTTTCTCCAACTGAAATACATTATGTAAAGTAAGTAAGTAGTATTGGTTTCACTTCAATTAAACAATGTTAAATTACACCAATTAAATTAGTGATGAATTTAAGGATAATTTTACTTCATTTAAAGGGATTAGATATGAAAATTATTTTGACTTCAATAGATTCAAACGAAGAAGCAAAGAGAATTGCTAGATTATTGGTAGAAAATAAATTATCTCCTTGCGTACAGATTCTTAATAATTGTCAGTCAATATATTCTTGGGACAATAAAATTGTCGAAGAATCTGAATATATAATGATAATTAAATGCAAAGAAGATTTGCTAAAAGAAGTCTGCAGAATCGTTTTAAAAGAACATAACTACGATACACCTGAACTGATAGAAATTGATACTTTAATTCTAAACCCAAAGTTCTTAAAGTGGTTTAATGAAAATAGTCAGTAAAGGTTAGGCAATTTATCACAACATATACACACTCTACAGATCACTCACTACGCTATACCGATAATATGTATTATGTAAAGTGGGATATATCAATCCTTACCTGCTACTTCAATACAATATTTATTAATCTGCCTGGCACTACAATTTCTTTAATGATGTTCTTCTCTGCTAAGTAACCTTTTATTTTTTCTGTAGATTTTGCTAATTGTAGTAGATCTTCTTTTGAAATTGACTTATCTACTTCAATGTCATCCCTCAACTTACCATTTACTTGTATAGCAATTTTCAATGTGGATTTTTCAATGAGTTTTGAATCGAACCCGGGCCATTGTGTATCAAATACTGATTTATTATATCCAGCAATACTCCATAATTCTTCAGATAAATGCGGTGCAATCGGTGCAGTTAACTGTATTAAAGTATCTCTTGAAGCTTTATCGATTTTCTTTTTACTTGAGTGATGGTTGACAAATTCCATTAACCTACTAATAGCAGTGTTGAATTTCTTATTTGATAGGTCATTTGTTACTTCTTTAATTGTATAATGTAATATCTGTATATCTGAGCTTGAAGGCTTTTCTTCTGATATTGGTAACTGAGTTAATCTCCATACTTTATTCAAAAATCTATAAATGCCAGTTATACCTTTATCATTCCAGTCACCACCTTCATCAAATGGTCCCATAAACATCAAATAAGCTCGGAATGTATCAGAACCATATTTCTCTATAAATTCGTCTGGCGCGACTGTATTTCCTCGTGATTTGGACATTTTAGCACCATCTTTGGTAATTGTACCTTGATGATACAAACTTCTGAAGGGTTCATCAAAATTCAGATATCCAGCATCTCTGAGAGCTTTTGTTACAAATCGAGCGTACAATAAGTGCATAGTTGCATGTTCAGCACCTCCGATGTATTGATCTACTGGAAGCCAATTCAATAATTCCTCATCAAATGCGCCATCATTGAAATTTGCGTTTGGATAACGAAGAAAATACCAGGATGAACACACAAAAGTATCCATTGTATCAGGGTCCCGTTTAGCATTTGCGCCACAATTTGGACAATCAGTATCCATAAATTCTCTATGTTTTGCTAATGGTGATACATCCTCTCCATAAGTTTCAGAAAGTTCTATATCTTCTGGAAGCTTGACAGGTAATTCTTTTACAGGAACTGGAACAGTACCGCATTTGTTACAATAAACTACAGGAATCGGTGCTCCCCAATATCTCTGTCTGCTTATCAACCAATCGTGTAATTTGTATTGAATTTTACTTCCTCCAATTTCCAACTCTGACAATTTCTTATCTACGAGTTTAATTACATCTTTTGACTGTTTTCCTGAATATTCGCCTGAATTAACAGAAATTCCATATTCTGAAAAGCATTTTTCGTTTCCGTATAGTTTACCATCTGGAGAAACTACTTCAAGGATTGGTAGATTAAATTTAGTGGCAAATTCAAAATCTCGTTCATCTCCTGAAGGAACTGCCATAATCGCACCAGTCCCATAAGAAGAAACTACATAATCACCAATCCAAATTGGAATTTCTTTTTGGTTTAATGGATTTATTGCATAAGCACCAGTAAAAACTCCAGTTTTCTCACGATCAGTTGAAGTTCGCTCTATTTCGGTTTTGGATTTGGATACTAGAATATAGGAATTAACATCACTTTTATACTTTTCTGTTGTAATTTCTTGAACAAATTCGTGTTCTGGAGCTAAAACCATATAAGTCGCGCCAAAGATTGTATCAGAGCGAGTTGTGAAAACATCAATATTTTTATTGTGGTCTTTTACTTTGAATTTAATGCTTGCTCCTACACTTTTCCCAATCCAGTGTCGTTGCATATGTTTTGTTCTATCTGGCCAATCTAATTCATCTAATTTTTGTAGAAGCTCTTCAGCGTAATCGGTTATTTTGAAAAACCACTGCTTTAAATCTTTTTTTGTAACCTCTGTTCCACACCGCTCGCATTTCTCTTCCTTTACTTGTTCGTTAGCAAGCACAGTAACACAACTAGGACACCAATTTACTGGAGCTTTTTTCTGATAAGCTAAGCCCTTTTCGTATAGTTTAAGAAATAACCATTGAGTCCATTTATAATAATCAGGTGAACTAGTATTGATTTCGTTGCTCCAATCGTACATTGCACCGATTTTTCGTAATTGTTTGCGCATAGTCTCAATATTTTTAGCAGTACTTACCGCAGGATGTACACCGTGTTTAATCGCATAGTTTTCTGCTGGTAATCCAAATGCATCAAATCCCTGTGGCTGAAATACATTATACCCACGCATTTTCATATAACGAGCATATGTATCTGCCGGTCCATAATTATACCAATGGCCAACATGTAGCTTATCTCCTGACGGATAGCTAAACATTGTCAGATTATAGAATTTTTTCTCTATTTTGCTAAAATCTGGTTGTCCAGCTTTGTTTTCTTCCCAAATATTTTGCCATTTTTCTTCGATTTCTTGAAATGAATAATTAATCATTGCTCTACCTAATAATATTTTGATATTTAAACTGTGCAAAATTTATTGCTAATCAGTTATAATTTCTATAGTTTGATTTTAATAATTTTAGTCAATCCACTTTTTTCAGTCATCACTTTCTTTCTAATTTTATGGCGTTGTTTGAATACTGAATATCGGGGCGTAGCGCAGTCCGGTTTAGCGCGCATCGTTCGGGACGATGAGGTCGGAGGTTCGAATCCTCTCGCCCCGACCATATTCAAATTTCTAACGGAACGTGGCGCAGTCCGGAAGCGCACCTGAATGGGGTTCAGGGGGTCGGAGGTTCAAATCCTCTCGTTCCGACATTTATTAATTAACAAACCAAATTCCACTTATTGTTGCTATTGTTACAATTGTTGCACTCACTATCAATCCTAATAAAATAGCAAATAATGATCGCTTAATTGGCAATCCGAATAGAAATGCGGCTAATGCTCCAGTCCATGCACCTGTAATTGGTAGAGGGATTCCAACAAATACGACTAATCCCCAAAATTCAATTCGTTCTATTACTTTCCCTTTTCTACGAGTTCGATTAAATAGCCATAGGAAAAACCTATCACCTCTCTCCCATTTCCTAAAATAATTCGATATTGTGTCAATATAAAACAGAATTGGAATTGTGATTATAAAATTCCCTAAAACAGCAATTATTCCTGCTTGCATCCATGTCATTTCACCATAAGTTAATCCCCAAGGGATTGTAGCTCGAAGTTCTGTGATTGGCAACATCGACATAAAAAAAACAATTAGTTCGTTGCTAGAAATTGCTTCTTGTAAAAATGAAATCAATTTATCCGCCAAAATAGACTCCTTAGAATTAGTTTAATGAATTTAAGTGTATCTCTAATATTTCTTATTGAGCTGGACTCTGAACCATAAATAGTTTCAATTGGAATGTAATCTATAGAATGATGTTTCTTCGATAGGATTTTAATCAGGATTTCAGTTTCAAACTGAAATCCATCTTCATTATAAGAATTGTCTAATATCGAAGACAATTTATATCGACGATAGCCAGATTGAGAGTCGTAAATGATTCTTTTGCATCTAATGGAAATTATTTTCGAAGTTAAATAATTAGATAATCGTCTATGTATTGGCATTTCAGAAGTAAAACTTCTCATACCAATTATAATATCTATATCTTCATCTACATTTATAAACTGTAAAAGATGTTTTGGATCGTGCTGGAAATCGGCATCTAAAGTAATCGCGTGTGTATAATTACGACTTGAAATATAGGATAGTGCTTTCTTTAACGAATAACCCTTCCCCATGTTTTTGTAATTTGTGAGAAGAGTTATTTTGTTATTGTTATCTAAATTGTCAAGCGATAAACAAGGATTTGATCCATCATCTACTATGATAATATCTTCAGAATAATAATCTAGTATCCTGTTTACTAGTTCATCTAATGAATTAACATTGTACGCTGGAATAACTAGAATCGGTTTCACAGAATGTAGTTATCCTCAAACAAGAACTACTTGCTGATAGTTTTGGTTTTTTTGGCAGTAGCAGTTCTTTTTGCTGGTGCTTTTGTTTTTGGTTTAGTTGTAGCCTTCTTTTTTACTGTAGTTTTCTTTACAGCAGTTTTTTTAGGAGTTGTTTTTGAATCTACCTTTTTAGTTGCTGTAGGTTTTTTAGGAGTCACTTTCTTTTTGATTCCCATTTCAATTGATTGTTTTTTGAGAGTTTTTACCCTCTTTTGATTTTTTCTATGCTTCTTTTTAACTATATATGTCTTCTTATTCATTTTTTATTATTACCTCTATTCTAACTTGTTTTCTTATAATTTTGAATTAAATGTAGCAAATCATCAAGACCGGTTTTTAAATCTCTGAGAGTTTTTATATCAACTGATGATGCATTTATTTGAGTAATTGAGTCTAGAGAACTACTTGAATCACTTTTAGCAATCCCATCTTCATCTCTTGATTTACTTTTAAAATATTGGCGTGCTCCTTCTATCGTGAACTTTTTATCATACAAAAGATGCTTGATTTCTTTAATAAGATTAATATCTTTTTCTCGATATATTCTATTTCCTGCACGATTCTTACTAGGATGCAACATTGAAAACTCAGTTTCCCAATACCTGAGAACATATTGTTTTAACTCAGCCATTTTACTGACTTCGCCAATTGAGTAATATAATTTTTTGGTTTCCATTTTGTCCAAATTTACGGATTGTATACCTAAAGTAATACTTTAAGTTATTACAGTTTAAGTGAAACTACAAAGAACTAATTTAGACGAGACTTAAATATTCTATCTTTTACTTAGAAGTTTAGTGTGTTTTTTGATAGTCCTCAATACAATATATTGAAGCGTGCCGATGAGCAGAAATAAACTCCAACTATTACTCAATAATATTTCACGATTTAACAAATAATTCTCTAGGGCTTTAAATACTGTAAACCCAACTGATATTTCGAAAACACTTGTGTATTCTCTTCTTAAAACTGCCCTTATAGAAAAAGATAGTTCACTTTTTCTATACAGTTTAAAATTGGGAATAAATGCTGCACTTCCTACATTTTATCGGACACCCTAAGAGAGGTAAATTACCAAACAATA